>OFEH01000206.1_pt1 | contig 24471 bp, 28 predicted proteins | sample 1521031 | NCBI WGS metagenome assembly OFEH01 (sample SAMN05518350, study PRJEB24110) | hypersaline lake metagenome | isolation source: Grendel Spring, Yellowstone National Park, Wyoming, USA | place: USA:Grendel Spring, Yellowstone National Park, Wyoming, USA | collected 2011-11-16
TCTCGTCAACCTTTAGCGATATTGGGCTAACGCTGTTGAAGGAAACCCCAACGGGCACCAGCTGTAACTGCCTCAGTGCTGAGACGCTTGGCGCCTCGGCGTTAAGGCCGAGCTTGATGCCAGCGGGCCTTTCGAAGCGAACGCCTACCTCGGCCAGCCTCAGGGCGGCTACACTTACCTTAGGTGTTGACGAGTCAATGCCTAGGCTAAGGCTTGGGCTGCTTGCAAAGCTGACGCCAACCCTAGCCAGCCTAATCCTGATCTCTTCTACTTCACTAATGGCGGCGGAACCTGCACTGCCTGGCGTCGTCTGTATTGATAATGAGGGCCCCGCTTCTCCAAACTGAGCGGGCTGTCCTCCTGGCGTCGTCTGTATTGATAATGTGCCAGGGCCCTTAGGGCGGCGGACGCGAAGAATGTACAGTATATAGTCTTCGTGAAGCTCCTTCTCAACAGCCTCAACCTCCTGAGCCACGTCAATCACCTTGGGCACTCGACGTGTAGTTCATTTGGTTCACCACTCTCAATCCAGGCAATGCCGAGGAACATTAATGGCGAGAACAATTCTAAGAACCTATCGTATGTTATGCGTATTATGTCCTCATGATATAGCTCGACAACACCTTTTTCAACTTTTGTAATATCCATTTCGCCACAGTACTTTTTGTATTCAGAATTCGCTTCTATCATGCTCTCAAGTATGGAGCCTGCCGATGTCCTTTCGCTATACTTTGCCTTGACGTATTTCCAATATTCATTGTCTACGTAACCATAACGATTTAATTCGGATGTCATATCATAGATTTTCTGCACTAACTTAACTATTAGTTTACCAACACTCCCATCTACATGTCCAATAACTGCTAGTTCGTCGCTCTTAGTTAGGCCCGGGTCTAATATCTTCGTTAGCTCAACCCCATATTTTCTCATCAAGTTCCTGACGGAGTCGCTGAACAGCTCCTCACAGTACATGATGCTAAGGTAAGGCCTTGGCGTTGAGCGTAAAGACTGTATGAAGAACGTGAACGGGTTATAGAGCGGCAGTAGCTTGATGCTCTTATTTAGGAAGTCCTCAAAGGCTTTGACCAGATCCAGGCCATAATCCGCTTGCACCTGTTGCACCTGATTTTTGTAGATTTTGTTAACAATATCATTCATTTCAGATAAGTACTTCATTATACTGGTATCAAAATTTTTTATCGAAACCTCTAGCTTTTCTTTACCTATTTCCTCAAAGCCCTTAATCTTTAATAAATTTAGGAGCCTCCCGCGCTCCTTCCAATCCTCATAAAGCGGTTCCCTAAGCCTTATCCCAAGCACGTCCCTGTAGAAGTGCGCGGCCGTGCGAGCTTTGATACAGTCGGAAGAGTCGGAAGAATAAGGATAGCGCCTTATCTTCTCAAGGCAGTCCTCGTCAAGGCCTCCGAACAGGACCCTTAGCGCGAGGTCCCTCCTCTGTGGGTCAGCAAGAACCTGGGCCAGGTTCCCTGAAAGCTCGTTAATTAAGGCCTCCCTGGCACTGAGCAGTCCCTCGAGCGAGGCGTAGAACTCGGCCAGGTCCTTGGTGAAGAAGTCCTGCCACCAGCTCTCCTCCCGGTACTTCACCTCAGGAACCTTTGGCTGGCAGTTAGCCATTCTAATCCCCTGGGCCAGCCGCCCCTTACACTGAGAGGGCCGCCAATATAAATGGGCTTTTCGTGTAATTTTATAATAAATTACAAATACTAGGGCTTAAGCCGAAGCTCACGTCGCAGGGCGCATCATGAAGGCCTTTGAGGGCGCCCTAGAGCGTTGTCAACCTTTAAGGGCACGACTGCCTCAGAGGGCGACGAGCCCCTGGACGGCAGGGCGCTTATAACTTCTACCGGTAGAAGTAGCTTCTAGGGGTAGAAGCCTTGCTGTTTGACCTCGCTCCCAAGTCCTCTAGGAGGGACTTCTTCGACAGGGAGGCGGAGATAGAGAGGGTCAAGTCGCTCTTGTCCCCCATAACCCTTGTGCTGGGCCTCAGGAGGACGGGCAAGTCCTCAGTTATCATGATATCCCTCAACGAGCTCGGCCTGCCCTACATATACGTGGACCTCAGGAAGTTCGAGGAGAAGGGCTTCGCCTCCTACAGGGACCTCGTGGTCGAGCTCGAGAGGGAGGTCAACAGGCTCACCGGCAGGTTCCCCGGCCTCCTGGAGCTCCTCAGGAGGGTCGAGGGGGTTGAGGTCATGGGGAGCGGCGTGAGGCTCAGGTGGGGAGGGCGGAAGAGGGTCACCATATCGTCGCTGCTCGAGGCCCTCAACGACTGGGCGGAGGACAGGGTGGTATTTGTTATTGACGAGGCCCAGGAGCTCATAAACATGAGGGGGGCCAACCTGCTGCCTGCCCTCGCCTACTCCTTCGACAACCTCAGGAGGGTCAGGGTTGTGCTCAGCGGCTCAAAGATGGGCCTCCTCTACAGGTACCTCGGCGTCGAGGACCCCAGGTCGCCCCTCTACGGGAGGGCAATGAACGAGGTGGAGCTCAAGCCGTTTAGCAGGGAGATGGCAGAGCAGTTCCTCAGGCTGGGCCTCAGCGAGCTGGGGGCGGAGTTCAGGGAGTACGACACTGTCTACGACGCGATTGGCGGCATACCGGGCTGGCTCACCTACTTCGGCTACTACTACGGCCAGGACAGGGACCTCGGCAGGGCCCTTGAGAGGACGCTGAGGACGGCCCTTGGCCTCATAAGGGAGGAGTTCGAGAACTTCCTGAGGACAAGGTACGTGGCGAGGGAGAGGTACCTCGCAATAATGAGGACCGTGTCCAGGTGCGCCGCCTGGTCAGAGATTAGGAGGGCCCTCGAGGCCAGCGAGGGGGCCAGGGTCAGCGACTCCGAGCTGAGCAACTACCTCACCCAGCTCATGGACTCCTCGTGGATAGTGAAGACGGACAGGGGCTACTGCCCCTCTGAGCCCCTCATAGGGAGGGCGTTCGGGGGCTGAGGGACCTTCCCATGTAGAGAAACTGTTTTCAGCCAGGCCCACGCTGGGAGTGCAGTGGGCCCATGGCCATAAGGGAGGGCGACCGAGAGGGCGGCGGGCAGCGGCAGGCCGTTACGAGGACCCCCGCCCCTTAGCGCCTTTTACGTGACCTTACGGAAAACGTCAAGAAGGCCCTCAGGCGGGCAGGCCATCACGATAAAGCTATGGTGATGGTGCTCCGTAACCTTACCGTGAAGACATACGGTGCTCACGCGCGGCCCTCAAGGCCTTCTCCCTCCCCTCCGCGACCCTCCGCCCGCTCCCCCCACGACAGGCTGCGCCTCAAGGGGTCCGTGAACCGACCACGTTTCCCCAGAAGGTTCTGGGGAAACGACCTGGCTGGGCCGCCAGAGGTGCCTGACGCCCCTGTTACCCTATGAGTACTCGGTTACATACCTCCTGTAGACGTTTGAGGGCGTTAGCTCAGCTGTGCCACAGCTACGTCAGGGTGTCGTTCACGAGCACAAGCCAAAGCACACTGCCGCACCCTCCGCAGCTGAGCTCCCTTGAGGCCCAGACCTGGACGACGTAAAGGTTTCCCACCTGCTGGGTCGAAGCCCAGACGTAGTAGCTGGAGAACATGGGGCCCACAAAGAACAGCGTCACGCTGTAGGCCCTGCCCTCGTAGGTTATCATGTAGCGGTACTCCTGCCCGCCGGTGTACGTCACGTTCTCCGGCCTCGGGAGGAGGGCAGCCTTTACGCCGTCAACCTGGACCTCCTGGGGGGCGTAGCTGAAGTTCTCAGGCTGATAGTAAAGCTGCAGGATAACGTACTTGTAGAGAGCGTGGCCTACCGCTATAACGCTGCCGTTCATGAACGTGGAGTTAAGTATGAGCTCCTCGGAGAGGTTGTCCACGCTTACCAGGTAGCTCCTGTTCGCCTCCACTGCGTTCTCGTAGAGCTCCCTCGCCTCGGCCAGGACCTTCTCCGCGTAGCCCAGCACCGTGGAGTTCTGGGCCGCGGCGGAGGCGTTGGTAAAGCCCCCTGGGCCGCGCTGGGGCTGCGTGTTAATGAACGCGAGGCATAGGCCGGCAAAGGCGGCTACCACAATGATGACGATAGCGAGCAGAACCCTGAAGTTCACACTCTCACCTTACTGACTACCCTAGCCCTCCCTAGTCCTGGCCCTCAATACCTTTACGGCTTGCGTCACGAGGCGAGGGGCCCTGGGCCCCAGGCAGCTGAGGCCCCGTTCTAAGCGCCCCCTGCGTGAAGGTAGTCCTCGCTGAGCACTGCATCGCAGGGAGGACTATCATCAGGTCCCTCGTGGCGTCGACCTTTGAGAGCGCCGCCGCCTCCTTCGGTCCTGGCTTGAGCCCAGCAGGTCCTCTAGCCAGGCAGAGCGAGGGGGCCGTGAGGGAGGCCTTGTGGAGCCTCCTCACGCTCGGCTGTGCCACCATTGCGCTTACCACGGGTACCAGGCCCCTCAGCTGGCCCGCACCTCTGCTACCCTGCCTGACAGAAGCGAGAGGCAAGCCCCGCCCCTGGAAGGGGTGGGGTAAAACATAAAACCTCTGAGCACTTAAAGTTGCACGGAGCAAATGGTGTCCCCGCAAGGGGATGCCCCAATAGGGGCCCTACATATCCCCGAATCCCTGGGAGCTGGGAGGGGTCGAGGGCAACCCCTGGCGAGGGATAGGGGTAATGGGCTGAAGGCCCAGCCCGCGGCCTACCGCTGGACGAGCGGAGCGGGGTGGGCGCTTACCGCGCCCGCTAGCCGTGAGGTGATGAAGGTGAAGGCGGTAAGCCGCAAACCTATGAACTGCCCTAAGGGAGCCCTCGCCCTTCAGGGCGGGGAGGAGGTCAGATAAGGTCCCCGACTGCCATGAACTACCTGAGAGAGGCCCTTACGCAAAGGGTCCCAAACATGAGCCAGTCTCAGCTAAACGAGACTCTGACAGAGGTCGTCTCTATAGCGAGGGGCCTCGGCTATTACCTGCTTGGGGTCAGCGTCATAGGGCTGGCCCTGGGCCTTGCAACGCTGGCGCCCAGGAGCATGACATTGAACACGAACTTCGGCGGTGCCTCCTCCGCGTCGTTAGCGATCGGAGTTGTACTGATAATAATTGGGGTCATGACTATAATAGATATCATTCAGCTGGTGCTTTATGTTGCCGCAGGCGCTATGGTTCTGCATGAGCGCACGCTCATAAGGAGGGCTGAGGCGCTGGCCGCCGCTCAGCCGCCAGGCAGCACAAACAGCACTGCTTGATTTCATGCAAACTCTAACGTCGTTCCGACGAGTATCAAGGCGCCAAGCAGGTAGGAGTAAACCGCCGTCTCAAAGTCCAGCTTCTCTAGCCTTCTGTCCAGGGACTCCTTGAACAGCTTAACTGCATAGGCCGCTGAGGCCAAGGAGATGAGCGAGAGCGGTGGGTATATGCCTACGAAAGCCAGCAGCGCCGCTATTGCCAGCGAAGTTAAGAGTACGGCGGCATAGTAGGCGGCGGACAGCCTTGGACCCAGGATCTGCGCCAGGGTCCTTGCGCCGAGCGAGCGGTCCCTGTCAATGTCCCTCCAGTAGTTCGCGAAGAGGACGCCTTCGGTGGCAACAACCACTGGTAGGCCCACCAGGAAGCCTTCTGGAAGGAGCCTCCCGCTGGCGACGTAGAAGCCGGCCCCTGAGAGGATAACCATAGACAAGGGGTAGGCCAGGTCGCCAAGGGCCTTGTACTTAAAGCCTATGCGGGGGTCGCTGTAGCCGTAGCCAAAGAATATGCCTATTGCACCAAACGCTATGGCCAAGGGCCTGCCCAGTGCTGCCACCGCGACCCCAAGCGAGAGTCCTGCGAGGCCCACAGCGATGGCGTCCCTCTTAAGGTCGCAGGGCCTAACTATGCCGTTAAGTATGGGGTGAACCCTAACAGGGCTAGGCGCTGAGTCAAAGCCAAGCTTGAAGTCGAAGTAGTCATTGAACATGTTAACCATTGTGTGCACCAGGGCCTCCCCGGCAAGGCCCAGGCCTACAAGGAGATAGTTAACTTCCAGGCCCAGCCTGGCCGCGGCGACCACGCCGAGCATGTAAATTAATGCCGAGAACGTCACAGTCCAAGGCCTGGTAGACTTTATGTACTCTAACAGGCTCGCCACGGTCTTAGCCCTAGTTGCAAGCGCCGAAACTGCTAATTAAGGTAGAATATATGTGGGACCCTTGGTTAGAGTCTTTTTAATATAAGGGAAACCCAAATGGTCAAGGAGGTTGCCTTGAGGTCTGAGGACTTAGCCGCAGCGCTCTCATGAATTTTCCATCCAATGGTCATGACAGCCGCGATGCTCTTAGCCGCCGGCCCGGTTCTATGCTATGGGTCGTTGGAGCTGAACTCTTTTCACGTCAATAGAAAATCCTTATTATGTCCATAACGGGCTGAGTGGATGACCCCTCGCCTGATGGGGGCGATGCCCCAGGGGCGAGGGGGGCCGTGGCTGCCATAGATGCCCCCGCCATTGGGCCCGACAGCCGCCCATAAGCCCACGTCGATAACCCGTGAGGCACGGGCGAGGTGGGAGTCCCTGCGCTCGATCGTGAATACATAAAATGATTGGGGTGAGAGGGTAGTGACAAACGGCTGCTCTCCCTGGTTGATATAATACAGCTGATACTTTATGCGGTGGCCAGGGCGCTCGTGCTTCACCAGAGGACCGTCCTAAGGAGAGCCGCGGCGCTGAGCTCCGCTCTCAATACAAAGGGCTGACTGCGTCGTCCAGCAGCGGGAGGACCCCAAGGGCGTAAGGCTGACCTCCTCCCCGCCCTGAAGGGTGAGGCTTTTTAGTTGCAAATAAGCGCAGGAACGCCACATCCCATGGTCTCCTTGCGATGAAGTAGTCTCATGACTTCGTTGCCCCCTTGTTTTAGATTAAAGCCCACGTTCGAAGATCTCCTATATATATTCTAATTAAAAGGGAAACTAAACAACGCCCAGCCCCACGACTAAGCCTTTAAGTTACAGCTTCGCCCAAGTGGCGCAGAGGCAGACTTGACGTGAGGATAGCGGCTAAGGTCGTTTCGTGGTGCCTTCACCCGGCCGTCATCACGGCGCTGCTATTCCTTGTCATAGGGTTCTCTAATAATGACCCTTTAGCAGACGTGATTGTTCCCATCGTGACTTACTCAGTTATACCCATAGCGGCCCTCCTCATAGCCAGAGGCCTTGAAGTAGTCAGGTCAGCCGACCAGCCCAGCATCAGGGAGAGGGCACCCCTTCTGCTAACGGCTGAGCTATCATATGTAGCTGGGCTCCTCCTGACGCTGGCCCTAGGACTTCCTATGCTCATCGCCTTCATTGAGGCGGCGTACCTCGCAAACTCCCTTATCATAATACTCATAACCCTGCTCCTGCGATTTAAGATAAGCCTCCACGTCTCAACGGCGTCAGCAATAGCGACAGCCCTAACTTACCTCTATGGGGCCAGGCTGGCCGCCTTCTTCTTAATACCGCTTACGCTGAGCTGGGCCAGGCTGGAGCTCAAGGCTCACACCACGGCTCAGGTCTTAGCGGCCTGGGCCTTTGCGCCCATAACCCTGGCACAGCTCCTCCTGTACCACGCAACGCTTGGCCTGAGGCCTTAGCCCGCGACTAATTATTGGCTCCAGGCACCAGTACAGCCGGGAGGCGCTGGTGGCCAAGCCAATTTACGGCAACGGCTTCTTTCACATAGCCCCAGGCACCATATTCTACACCATAGTTTTCGAGTACACCGATGAGGATGAAGAGTACTACAACATGACCGTCAGGGGCGACATAGAGCGCGAGGAGGATAGGCTTAAGGCCGAGATGCAGAGAATTCTCGACAATGAAAAGGTCGTCATAAACGGCTCCTACGTTAAGGCCTCAGTAATCTCAGCCAAGGCTGAGGTCAGGGGGCTGAGGAGGCTGTCCTCGGCCGCCTTTTTCATCGAAATGAGGTACAGGCCCATGAGCGGCGTCAACACCTATGAGAACATCTATGAAAGTGAGGTCGCAGAATACGACTACACCGTCTACTGGCTGGCACCTCCGGGGGGCAGGATTAAGAGCTACGACATAAGCGGTGACGCGAGCCTCTCAGAGGACGGCAGGCTGCTCACGATCAAGGTGAGGGCTGGGACCAGGGTCAAGGGCTATGAGAGCCTCTCGTTTGAGCTGGGTTAGGACACGCCTAGCTAAGGGATAAATACCTGGAAAACAGTTGTTTTCAATTGGTGAGAGCTTGAGGCCCGCCCTTATAATTGTTGATATGCTAAACGACTTCATAGACGGCGCGCTCGCCACCCCTGAGGCCAAGTCTACGGTGAGCCCCGCCAGGAGGGTCCTCGAGGTCTTCAGGTCGAACGGGTGGCCCGTGATATACGTCAACGACGCCCACTACCCGACTGACATAGAGATGCCGCTCTGGGGCCCCCACGCGATGAAGGGCACAAGGGGGGCCGAGGTCTACAGCGGGCTCGCCCCGAGGCAGGGCGAGTACGTCATAGAGAAGCACACCTACAGCGGCTTCTACGGCACCGCGCTTGACCACGTACTCAGGTCCCTCGGCGTAGACACGGTGGTCCTGGTAGGCCTTGACGCAGACATATGCGTCAGGCACACGGCGGCCGACGCCTTCTTCAGGGGCTACAAGGTTGTAGTAGTCAGGGACGCCGTTGTCGCAAGGATTGACAAGGACTGGGAGACCTACTATAAGAAGGTGTACGGTGCGGCGGTGCTCGACAGCGATGAAGTAGAAAGCTACCTCAAGGCTTCTCAGTCGAGCACTGCTAGGTAGCCAACAGATGATGCCATAGCTATGGAAGCCATGAGGGCCCACCCATAGGAGATCCCAAGGGAGTAGGCTGCGGCGGCAAAGAGCGCAGAGGCCAGGTTTCTTCCTACACTGTTAGCTATACCATAAAGGCCCATGTGAGATCCCCTGGATCTGGGGGAGCTGAGCTCGGCTGCGACGGCCGACGAGACCGGCATCACTATCATTTCGCCTAAGGTAATTAAAGCTATGTCAATCGCAGCAGCCGCGACATCGTTAATCATCGGCATGAGGCCGTAGCCTAGGCCGTAGATGGCCATCCCTACTGCAAGGGATTTAGCTGGACTGTGCGCGCTGACCCGCTTGGCTATTGCATCCTGTAGCAGGACGACCATGAGGCCGTTTATAGCAAGCAACGCTCCAGAGTAGCTCGTGCTTATCCTCAGGAACCCCGAGAGGTACTGCACCAGCGGGTAGCCCATGAGGCCTGCTATTATAAAGCTCATGAAGGTGAGCGCCAGGAACTTAATCATGACTGCTGTGGGCCTTTCGAAGGCAACTGTGGGCTCGCCTCTCGGCGGCTCCCTGAGGCCCCAGAGGGCTGCAAGGGAGGTGGCCAGCGCCGCGGACGTTACGGCAAGAAGCCACCTAAAGCCTATGAGCGCGTAGAGCTCCCCGCCTACACCTATACCGATGGCCCATCCAAGGTTAGAGCCGACCCTGAACCTCCCGTAGGCCTTCACAAGGCTTGAGTGCTCACTGAAGTAGTCCCCTAGGATTGCCATGCTGGCCACTGAGTAGGCGCTAGAGAAGAAGGACTGAGCTAGAAGCAGGGCCTCCACAGCGGCTGCCCTCCATAGGAGGGCCGCCGACGCGAGGCCCAAGGACGCTAGGAGCCCACTAACAGTCATAGTTCTCAATCTTCCTGCCCTGTCGCTCACGTAGCCGCCAACCACCTGGCCCAGGGCGCTGACGGCTGCAAGCATCGCGTAAAACTCAGAGACCATGGCCAGGGGCTCCCTGAAGTCAAGGTTAAGGGCCAGCCCGGCGAAGGGCATCGTTATAGAGAAGCCCAGCACCCTTAGGGCGCCTATAATAGCCAGCCTGTCCTCAGGCCTCAACCCCTGCGCTCGACCTCCTCAGTTTAATCTCATCAGCTCCGAAGAACCTCCTGTAAAGGTATATGTTAGCCGCCATAGTTACGGCGTAGGCCATGAAGGGCACGGCGTAGAGGGGCATGATGCCGAGCAGCGACGCGTCCTGGAGGTAAAAGAATGGGGAACCAATAAAGGTGCCTATTGATGATAAGAGAAGCCTTGAGCCCTGGTTGTAGCCTGAGACCCTCCCCCTCTCCTCAGGTGGGGTGAGCTCTAGGAGGAAGGACTGCTGCACCGGTATCGCTATCACCCTCAGCGTAGGGTACGCCAGGTAAAGGCCCACGGCGGCCCAGAAGCTGCCGGCAAAGGGAAACGCAAGCATTAATGGTATGCTGAGCCCCCTGGTTATGTATATGCTCCTTAGGAAGCCCAGGGTCTTCTCGAGCTTCGGCGCTAATAGCATAGAGAACGTGGCCATCAGTGAGGCCGCAGTGGTTACCTCGCCGACCAAGTACCTTGGGGCATCATAGACATAGATGAATATGGGCACTATAAACGGCACTGTGAGGCCATTGGTGAGGCCGTTAAGCATCCCGGTCACTGAAAACTTAAAGGCGTTGACCTTGGACTTCATGCTTAAGCTCCTGGCCCTCACGTCTGGAAGCCTAAGCGGTGATATGAGCAGCATTGAGGCGGCGCTTATGACTGTGGCCAGGAGGAGCTCCTCCCTATAGTTAAACATGCCGCCGATCAGCGTCCCCGCCGCGGCAGTGATGCTGCCTATAAAGGACAGCAGTGATATAAACTTTGTTCTATTGTCCCTGTGCGTCAGGTCAGCCACTATGGCGTTCTGAACGGGCCCCACGACCCCTCCAACGCCTCCCGCCCCCATGGATCCAGTCGCTGATATGCCTCCAAGTATTGCAGCGGCGAAGGCTGTGGCCAAGTCGAATTTAATAAGCATAACTATGGGGGTTAGCACCAGAAGGGCTGAGGAGATGTAGAGCGAGGCCTTTCTTCCAAGTATGTCAGCCATGTAACCGACGACTACTGAGAGCGCCGCAGTTAAAAGCCCCGCCACAGCGTACATGATGCCAAGTTCAAAGAGGCTCCCGTGAAGGAGCTCGCGCACCATATAAGGGAACACTATGAAGAGTATCCCCGCTGCGACGCTCCTCACGGACCTCAGCGCGCTCAGGTATGTCAGTGACCTGACAGGCTCCCTCATCTGGTAGCCCCCAAGTGTAGCTTTTACATATATTTCCGTTAGAAATGTTCGGCCTTTAAATTTGTTCTCTGAAAGCGACGTGGGTGAAGTGAATGGACAGGGACCTCAGGAGGCTTGAGGACATAGACGTCTCAAACTATAACGTTAGACGGGAGCAGTACGCAGTTATTTTCCCCTTAACAGTGATGCCAAGGGAGTCGGTCTACAGCGTCTACCTGGAGGCCCAGAAGAGGGCCATGCAAGCCGGCATAGCCTTCCTGGGCTGGGTGCCTACGGGGAAGCTGATCGTCAGGCAGCTGAGGCCGCAGGACCTTGGCCTCCCCGGGCCGGACTGGAGGTTCAAGGTTAGGGCTGGCAGGGTCGAGTTGCTCAGCTACAGGCTGAGGCGGGATCAGGCCCTAGTTATTTTTGGCTTCTACAACCAGTCCCAGAGCCCAAAGGTGTTTCAGCTTGAGGTCATGAAGGGGGACGAGAGGAGGCTCATAGTAGTGTTACAGGATCTATACACCAAGGGCTATGATCCAATAGGCATCCTAGCTGAGTTTGAGGTCTTTAGGCCAGGCGAGGAGATCAGGGTGGTGGGCCTCTCGCTGGGTGACGGCGATGAGGAGCTCGGCATAATGGGTTATGTAGTTGAGCCCGAGGGCAGGATAAGGAGGACGAACGTTCCCTAAGGCGTAAATTTTCCTCAGGTCCCTCCACGCGCGGGCCGCGTTGGAGATGGAGTGTCCAGGCTTCATAAGTCAACCTGAGGTCTGGAGCGTTGAGGACGTGAGGGCCTATGATATCAACACCGCGTGGCTCGGCCTTCCTCTGCTCCTGCTAATGGAGAACGCGGGCAGGTCTGTGGCAGACGCCGTTGAGTGCGCACTGGGCGACGTCAGAGGCAAGGAGGTTGTAGTCTACGCTGGCAGAGGAGGGAACGGGGGTGACGCCATAGTTGCCGCCAGGCACCTGGCCCTGAGGGGGGCTGACGTCACGGTTTACCTGCTCTATGACCCTAAGCTGGTGGAGCACGGGGACGCGCTCCTGAACCTCCAGAACCTGCAGAGGCTCAGGTCAGTGAAGATAGTACACCTCGACGACCCAAGGGACTACAGACCACAGGACGTTGATGTCCTGATAGACGGGATACTTGGGGTTGGCGTCAAGGGTAAGCTGAGGGAGCCCATAGCCAGCGCACTGGCGGCCTTCAACGCCTCAAAGGGTCTCAGGGTCGCAGTTGACATACCCACAGGCCTTGACCCTGATACAGGTAAGGCTGTAGAGGGAACGGCCAGGGTAGACATAACTGTAACCATGGGTGGCCTTAAGCCTGGGCTACTGGCCGAGGAGGCGAAACCGTATGTCGGGCAGGTGCTTGTGGCTGACATAGGCACACCCAGGGACGCATACGTCTTCGCAGGGCCTGGCGACGTCGCGGCCAGGGTCCCGAGGAGGCCGAGGGACGCCTACAAAGGGGGCAACGGCAAGGTGCTCAGCGTGGGCGGCTCCTACCACTACTTCGGGGCCCCCTTCTACATGGCCTCAGCGGCCCTCTACGCCGGGGCGGACCTCTCCTTCCTGGCGGCCCCGGAGGATGTCGCTAAGTCAGCGGCGTCCTCAAACCCCGGTATAATACCGGTGCCGCTCAAGGGCGAGGTAATAGCGACTGAACACGTCAAGGCGCTTGTGGAGGAGGCAAAGCACGTGGACGCCGTGGCCATAGGCCCAGGGCTTGGCACGGCAGAGGAGACAAAGGAGGCCGTAGCTCAGCTGCTTGAGGCCCTGAGGGGCAAGCCTGTAGTTATAGACGCCGATGCCCTGAAGGTTGTTGCAGAGAGGAGGATTAAGCTTTGGCCTGAGGCCGTTCTGACGCCGCACAGGGGCGAGGCCAAGATGCTGACGGGCCACGACGGCGAGCCGCAGGACCTGGCAACCGAGATAGCCAAGACCTATGGGGCGACAGTGATAGTCAAGGCCCCTAAGCCCCCTGGCGATGTCATATGCAACCCTGAGGGCAGGTGCAGGTTTAACCTGACCGGCCACCCAGCGATGGCAGTTGGGGGCACGGGCGACGTCCTGACAGGCATAACTGCCGGCTTCCTGGCCAGGAGGGCGGCCCTCTCCAAGGACCCTGAGCCCATGAACATAGCGGCGGCCGCTGCCTGGACCTCAGGCAGGGCGGGGGAGATAGCTGTTGAGGAGAAGGGGGACAACATAACGGCCATTGACGTGCTTAACAAGGTCCAGGCCGCCATAAGGGAGGCCTACTCCCTCCTCTCGGGCGGAGGCTAACCTTTTTAGGAGCTGTGTGAGAAGCTCATGGGTAAGGCTGCTTGCTGATAAAGTGCAGGAACGGCCTCTACGTCAGTATCGGCGCCTGCAGCGGCGTTAAGGGCGTCAAAGTTGATGCGCACTGCATAGTTTACCTAAGGCCGGCAGAGGGCGGCGTCAAGCCGCTGACCTCAGCCGGCCAGTCCGTTTCGAGTGTGCAGGGCTCAAGGTCAAGGTGGATATATGCCACGGCAGCAGCTCTCTTGGACGCAGTGTTGGCCTTACTCCTCTTTCAAACTAAGAACTCGGCTGAGGCGCCATACCTGGCGGCGGCCATAGCGGCTCTGACCGCTGGCCTCGCTATATTCAGGGTCAAGACATCGCCCAGGAGGCGGCGCACTACTGTAATGACTTCGATCTTTACGAGCAGGGATGAGCTGTGCATGGCTGAGGGTGTCGAGTTCGTAACCATAACGTCGGCCGAGCTCCTCCTCAGCGACTCCACAGGCAGCGTGAAGCAAGTCAGGGTGTCGCTGGCCAACGGGGTCAGGGCAACCATCTACCTTACTGACAAGGAGCTCGAGGAGCTCAGGTCAGGCAACGTGCTGAGCCCCACGCCCACCTACTGACCTCAGCCAGGCCAGCCCTTGAGTTAAAAAGTTGCTTAAGGCCTCTGCAGCTTTAGAAGACCCCGTGCAGGAGGCCGCCGTCAACTGGCACGGCAGCGCCGTTCACGTAGCTTGCCCTCTCGCTCAGGAGGAACTCGACTACCTCGCCCACCTCCTCCGGCTTGCCTATCCTGCCCAGGGGAACGTCAGCCATCTCTATCTTGAGCTCCTCCTCGTAGTTTATGCCCTTTGCCCTGGCCCTGCTCTCTATGACCTGCCTTGACCTGTCGGTCTCTATATTGCCTGGCAGAACCATGTTGACTCTTATGCCGTACTTGCCGAGCTCCCTGGCCAGGGTCCTGGTGAGGCCTGCCAGGGATATCCTTATCACGTTGCTGAGGGCCAGCACCTCAACCGGCTCCCTTATGGCAAAGCTAGAGACTATCACTATGCCGCCCCCGCTGGCCTTTAGGTGCGGCAGGGACCCCTGCACAAGCCACACGGCGCTCAGCAGGAGCTGCCTCACGCCAAGCTCCCAGTCTGCCTGGCTCAGCTCCTCAAACCTGCCAGGCCTGGGCGGGGGCGCTATGAATACCAGGCCGTCAAGGCCACCCATGGCATTCACGGCCTCTGAGACCAGCCTTGTAACGCCCTCACGGGTCGTTATGTCAGCAGTGACGCCGTGGACCTTCCCCAGCGCTGAGAGCTGGTCAATGGCCCTCCTCACGTGCTCCTCGCTGCTGCCGTTAATTGTCACCTCGTGCCCCCTGGAGAGCATAACCTTAGCGACGCCGAAGCCTATGCCCCTGCTCGAGGCAGTTATTAAGGCTCTCACGCCAGACCACCGGCAAGGAGAGGGGTCAGCCAGATAATTAAGCGCAAGGCCCGATGATGTTATTAGGACGCCGATAGGTGAGGACCCACTGCAGCACTGAGGGCTCGGCTGGCCTCGCGTTGCCCTTGAGGTATGGCGCTGTCAATTACACGTAACCCACCTGCTGAGGCTGTTGCGCAGGGGCATGCCACCCGACAGCTTCCATGTTGTGGCTCTTGGCGAATCCCAGCAGCTCGTCCAGGTCCTCCATAAGCTGCGACTTGTATGCGCTCAGCACCAAGTACTCGACCCTGGAGTCCTCATCGTCTTTGCCCCTCAGCTCCTGGAGCCTGGCGTCGACGGTGCCCACCTCGTCCAGTATGTGCGCCACCTCGTCCCTGAGGAGCCTCTCCACGTGCGCGTCTATTACCTCCAACACGGACACCACAGCAATATCGCTCAAGGAGGCTTATACCCAATTACGGCAAGTAATACAAAAACTATCATTTGCGTTCTATCTGAATGTAAAATGTTGTTATTTCATTTGCCTGGCTCCTCTGGGTAGTAGCTTATGAGCTCGACTCTTGTGCCGTCAGGCTTATACACATATATCTTGCCTGGCTCCTCGTTAAGGGCCAGCTTATGATGGCCGTCACAGTATGGCTTGTTCTGGGAGAGGCCGCAGGCACACAGGTGGAGCTCCTTTCCATTATCAAGCTTTACAATGTAGGGGCGACTCCTCTCATGAAGCACTATCCTTGCCATTTTCGCTCACGGCTTGTAGGGAGGTTTATTAGTTAAAAAGACTTTTTAATATAGAACCCATCTGGGCCCCTTTATCAACTTCCTATCCACTTAAAGCCGTAGGCCTCATAGGCTGCCTTGAGCTCATCCCCTGAGCTCACGAGGACCCTGTACGCTTCCCTGGCCCCCTCACCGGCACCGGCGAGAAGCGCGAAGGCCAGCCTCCCCCTGAGCTCCGGCTGTGGCACCACGTAGTTGAAGCCCCAGTACTTGGCCTCGGATATCCACATAACGCCGGCGTCAACAGCGTTGCCGTAAAGCATCGGCGGTATCTCCCTGTGATGAACCCTTGTTATAAAGGAGCGCGATGCCAAGTATTCGTAAGATCCGCAGGAGCCCTGTATGACGTCCCTGACCTGGGCCCCTATGCCCTCCGTTATGGGGTTAGGTATGGCAAGCCTTGGAATCTCCTTGATGTCACACCATGAGCTGACGCTTGGCCTAGCTTCCCTGTAGGCCAACACTATAGTGTCCTCAACGTAATCGTACCTCTCCTCAACCTGCAGGCCGTCCAGGAGGGCTGGGGGCAACGACACTACCTGAGGCCTGGCAGAGAAGGTAAGCGTCCCCACCCTCAGCGAGGCTCCGAGCGCCCTCTGCCTCACTATTCCAGGCGGTATCGTCTCTACGTAAGCCCTTATGCCGTTCCTCAGTAGGATGTCAATGATCTTGTTGACTAGGAACCACTGGTTGCCAGCGAAAGACATGGGGACGCCGTCAGTATAGCCATGCATGTCGGAGAGAGAGTCGTAAGGAGGCAGCGTGAGTTCCACGGCCTCCATGGTTGGTCATAGGTGTCCTGTGGCCTTCTAGCAAAAGGGCTTTCGCTTATACTCTAGCTAAACTACTTCAAGCGTCACCTCCTCAGGCAGGCCGCTGGATAAAACCCATGCCCTTACACCGCTCCTTGAAGCTATTATCCACGGCAGCGGCCATAGTCTCATGCCCTCTAGGTCCATTTGACTCGGCGCCGCGTCCCCGTCTGGATGAGTGTGGTAAAGGGCTACAACGTCTATGTGAAGGTTCTCGGCGGCTTTGTAGGCCGCCACTATGTCGAGGGGGTTGGCCAGGAACTCAACCGGCGACCTGAGCAGGTTCTCAGCAGGCATGAGCGCTATTACCCTGTTGCCGATGCCTAGGCACAGGCCGCTCTCCTCCTGGAGACCCCTAGCTAGCCTTAGTAGGTGCTCAAGGAGCCCCCTGCCTATTATAAGCTCCTGAGGGCTCAGCTCAACCTCACCAGCTTGGCAGCCATAGTATCTGTGTCCACGAGGGCCATCGTTGGGCCGCCCAGGAAGGAAGCCAGCGGGCCCGGGTTTAGGATCAGCACCCCCTTCACGTACGTGAGCTCGGCCTGGTGGGTGTGGCCGTAGAGGACAGCGTCGTACCTGCCTGACTCGGCGAGAGCATGAGCTATCTCAACGGTCCCCTCAGCCGGCCCGTGGCCGTGCATCAGGAGCAGCCTCCTCCCCCCAGCGCTTATGACTCTCGGCCACCTGCCTATGTTACCGTCCATCGACCTGGCCACCTCACCCAGCATCTCGAACTCCCCGTCATTGTTGCCAAAGACGGCCTCAACCCTCGCGCCGGCCTGGCCAAGCTCCTTAAGGGTGAACGGCGATATTATGTCGCCGAGGTGTATTATCATCTTCACACCAAGGGACTTAGCCCTGGAGGCTGCCAGCCTGACAGAGCTGACGTCATCGTGTGAGTCACTAACAACGGCGACTAGCAAGGCGCTGCCCCTACTGGAGGACGCTGCTGGCCCTTATTTCGCTCACGGCAGCCTCACCGGGGCTAACGTTATGAGGCTCAGTATGAGTAGCAGCGTCGCCAGCTCCACGGCCGCTGATGCGTCACGGCCTGCCTTGCCCGCGAGGCCGGTAAGCGCGTCCCTGAGCATCTGCCCCCCGTCGCTCTCTATGCCAAAGCCTGGCAGCGGGAAGGCGAAGGGGGCGGCGTTTATCAGGGCCAGGCCCATGTTAACTACGTATAGGGCCGTTGTGAGCTCGACCAGCCACCCCATGTTATAGACAGGCGTCACCTCAATGCCCAGGTGGCTGACGCCAACAGGCTTGAAGACGACGATAGACCTCTCGACGCCCCTGTACAGGACCGTTAGCGTCACGTTGACGGCAGTGGCGTTGTTCTCAGCCCCAACGGACTTAAGCACCTGAAGGCCCTGCGTCAGGGTCCTCACGGGGATTCCGTCTATAGCTGCTATCTTCATGCCAGGGACCAGGCCGGCCGCGTAGGCCGGGCTGTTAGGACTCACGGACGCTATGGTCATGCCAGAGGCCAGTAATGGTGTCACTGCTACAAGCACATAACCGAAGAGGAAGCCAAGAGCCACATTCGATGCTATGCCGGCCGCGTATATCATAACCCTTGACCTCAGCGGGGCCGACTTCAGAAGCCCCTCCTCTGGCTCCACGAAGGCCGCTGGCACGAAGGCCATCAGCAGGAAGCCTGCGTCCTTGACCGGGACTCCAAGGGCCCTTGAGACTACAGCGTGAGAGAGCTCGTGAACTACTACCGCAACCCCTATAGCTATGAGTATGAACATGAACTCGCCTAAGCTGACGGTGACGCCAGGTATAATTGGGACGAAGCCCTCCTGTGCCGCCTGGCTGGAGCCAACCACGTACCTCTGAAGAAAGAGGGAGCCGCTGACAAAGTAGAAGTATGCCATTGCGAAGGCCGCTGCCGCCAAAGAGGCGACGCCGTAGACCTTTGCAAGCTTTGCCTTAGCCCCGGGCGGCAGGGGGCCTCTGGCGTAGCCCAGCCTGTAGATCAGTAGGAACGGGTAGAGCGTCAGCCCCTTGACGCTCCTGCGCCTCAGTAAAATGTAGACGAGAAGCCAAGCAGCTACGAAGGCCGTGGCTGCAGCCGTGAGGCCTAAGTAGCTCATCTCCAGCTCCTCAGGTACTTCACCTGCTCCGGCGTGAGCTCATCTATATTTATGTCCATAGTCCTCAGCTTGAGCCTGGCGACCTCCTGGTCCTGCTCAAGCGGCACGTCGTAGACCTTCGGCTGCAGCCTGCCCCTGTTGTTAACGTGGTAGAGCACCGCCAGCGCCTGGTTGGCAAAGCTCATATCCATGACCTCGCTCGGGTGACCCTCGGCGGCGACCAGGTTGACAAGGCGGCCCTCCGCAAGCAAATAGACCCTCCTGCCGTTTGTGAGCGTGTACTCCACCGTGTTGGGCCTTATCTCCCTCTTTGACTTAGCTATGGACTCAAGGTCCTGCACGCTCACCTCGACGTTGAAGTGGCCGGCGTTTGCAAGAACGGCGCCGTCCTTCATGACAAGTATGTGCTCCCTCCTCACCACGTTTATGTCGCCCGTGGCAGTTATGAATACGTCACCTATGGGCGCGGCCTCGGCCATACTCATAACGTCGAAGCCGTCCATCAGCGCCTCGAGGGCCCTGATGGGGTCAACCTCAGTGACTATGACTCTGGCTCCCATGCCTCTGGCCCTCATTGCTATGCCCCTCCCCACCCAGCCGTAGCCCGCCACCACGACCCTCTTGCCTGCCAGGAGCACGTTGGTGGCCCTAAGTATGCCGTCTATGGTGCTCTGCCCCGTCCCGTACCTGTTGTCGAAGAGGTACTTGGTGAGGGCGTTGTTGACCGCTACAACAGGGTAGAGGAGCCTGCCGCTGGCCTCAAGGGCCTTCAGCCTTATGACCCCGGTGGTGGTCTCCTCGTTGCCGCCTATCACATTTTTGCCGACGCTCGGCATCTCCTCGTGTATGGTCACGTGCAAGTCAGCCCCGTCGTCTACCACTATGTCTGGCGAGGCCCTGGCGGCGTCGCGTATTGCGCCAAAGTACTCCTGCTCGTTCATGCCCCTCCAGGCCTTAACCGTTACTCCCCCCTCTGCAATCGCCGCCGCCACGTCGTCCTGGGTGGACAGGGGGTTGCTCGGGACAAGGAATATCTCCGCCCCCCATGCCCTTAAAGTCTCTATCAGGACGGCGGTCTCCTTGGTCACATGAAGCGCCGCGGAGATCCTGTAGCCCTTTAATGGCCTGGAGTCCTGGTACTTCTTCCTCAGCTCCATGAGGACAGGCATGTGGGCCTCGGCCCACTCTATCTTAAGCCTCCCCTCCTTTGAAAGCGAGAGGTCCTTGACCTTAGCCTCCACTGAGCTTCCCCCGCAGGAAAAGTCGCCTCACGTTAAAATAGGCGCGGAGGCCGCAACCGCTCAGCGGGTGAACGGCTCCTTACCAGCGTAGGCTGCCAGCGGGCCGAGGGAGTCTTCTATCTCCAGGAGCCTGTTGTACTTGGCCAGCCTCTCGCTCCTCGCTGGGGCCCCTGTCTTTATGAGTCCCGCCCCGACTGCCACGGCCAGGTCAGCTATGAATGAGTCCTCCGTGTCGCCGCTCCTGTGGCTTATCACTGGCCTTACGCCGGCGTTCCTGGCCATCCTCACATAGTCCAGGGTCTCGGTCAGCGTGCCCACCTGGTTCACCTTGACCAGGGCCCCGTTGGTTGCCTTAGCCTCTATGCCCCTCTTCAGGTACTTGACGTTAGTGGCATAGATGTCATCGCCAACTATGAGGACCCTCGAGCCAAGCTTAGCCGTTATCTCTGTGAAGTGCTGAAAGTCATCCTCATGGAACGGGTCCTCGAGGTAAGCTATGCTGAACTCGTCAACTAGCTGGGAGTAGAGCTCCAGCAGCTCCCCGGGCTCGTAGAGCTTGCCGTCGACCCTGTAAGCCTTCTTCTCAGGATCGTAGAGCTCAGAGGGGGCGGCGTCAAGGCCTATGAGGAAGTCAGAGCCCAGCTCGTAGCCGGCTGACTTTATAGCTGCCCTGAGGGCCTCAAGGGCCTCCCTGACCTCCTTCATAGGCGGGGCGTAGCCGCCCTCGTCACCCACGTTGGTTGAAGTCTTGCCATACTTGTCCGTCAGGTAGGACTTGAGTGACTTGTAGACCTCAACTGCCATCCTCATGGCCTCTGCAAACGAGGCGGCGCCAGCGGGTATCATTATAAACTCCTGGAACGCCAGGTCATTGCCAGCGTGGACGCCGCCGTTTATCACGTTCATGAGCGGCGTCGGAAGCACCTTGGCCCCAGGGCCACCCAGGTACTCGTAGAGCTCAACGCCAGAGGAAGCGGCCGCAGCCTTCGCCACTGCTATGCTTGTGGCAGTGGTCACGTTGCCCCCGAGCCTCGACTTGTTGGGGGTGCCGTCAATCTCTATCATAACGCCGTCTATAAGGGCCTGCCTCCTTGAGTCAAGCCCTATGAGCCTTGGGGAGAGCAGCGTGTTGACATTTGAGAGCGCCTGCCCAACCCCCATGCCGCCCCAGCCCCTGCCCCCGTCCCTCTTCTCAATGGCCTCCTTGGTGCTCTTGCTGGCCCCGCTGGGCGCTATCCCAACCCCGACACCACCCTTTGTCTTCACTATCACCTTAACAGTTGGGTTGCCCCTGGAGTCAAGCGCCAGGACGCCGTGAACATATGATATTATAAAGTCCTCATCCCCTGCCACGCCTCTCACCGCAGTAAGGGGAAACCGGTGACATTAAAAATAACGAGGCCCTATACCTAGGCTAAGTTAATGTGACATCGTAAACGTGAAGACTTTCACTGTTTGGTCTTCCAGGGCGCCAAGGACTATTAATTGGTTGAAGACTTGCAGGGAGGCCTCCCGAGAGCATCAGGTATTTTAGCATGCTGTCCACAGGAGAGGCTGGGACGAGACTTGCCAAGGAAGTCAAAGGATAAGTCGAACGATCCCTTCACGTGCCCCGTGTGCGGTGTCAGGGTGTCGGCTCCAGAGAGGACGTGGACCCTAGTCTCCCCGATACCCGATAGGGAGGGAAGAGTAACGATAACTATCATGGGGGCCTTTAGGTGCCCCAACGGTCACACCTGGAAGGCCGTCATAAAGAAATTCAAGAGCGGCGAGGAAGCCCAGGGGGAGGTGGAGCAGCCAGCCGAGAAGGAGGAGGGCGAGGTCATAACACTTGACATTTCCGACATCCAGAACTTCAACGATGAGGAACCACGCGACGAGGAAGAGGAGGGCTGAGCCAGCGGTCTGCTGTCCTTTTCCGACGTTCAAGTAACCCTTTCCTTCAAGTCAGGCCCTCGCTGAGCGCCATCAAAACTCTTGTATGTGATTACGTTGAAATTGATCTGTTTGGGTATCAACAACGCTTATAGCTTATTAAGGCGAAGGAGGCTGCACTGGTGGTGGTCGTACTGGCCACGCTATTAGTCCTGGTGACAGCCCCGAAGGGTGATGGAAATAGGATAGCTTCCGAGCTGCTAAAGGAGAGGGTCGCAGCCTGCGTTAACGTTGTAAGCGGCGTTCGTAGCTCTTATTGGTGGGAGAACAGGATAGAGGAGGCCGACGAGGACCTGCTTCTCATAAAGACCGCCGAGGCCGTCTACCCAAGGCTTGAGGAGGTCATAAGAAGGGTGCACCCTTACAAGGTCCCTGAGGTGCTTGCGCTGAGGGTTGAGAGGGGCCTGGCAGAATACGTTTCCTGGGTTGAAGGCTCAGTTTCGCCGAGGTCCCAGGAATCCAAGGCTTGAGCTAAGTCTCCTGTGACCTTATAGCTATCAAAGCGCCAAACCATAAACGACTAGGCCGGCACGGGGGCAACGGTGACCGCATGTCAAGGAGAGGCCTGCAGCTGGTGGAAGCTACAATAGTCGACCACGTTGCAAGGATAGCGAGCGGCCTCGAGAGCCCTGACAGCGTTGACCTTAGCATGCTGTCTGGCCACTACACGGAGGCCGTGAGGCTCGTTGGGCTCAGGCTCAGGAAGGTTAAGGATGGAGTCCTCGTGTGCGCCCTCTGCGACGAGCGCAGGGGCACGTTCACTCCTCGGGGGTATTACTTTCATCTTGTTCGCTCTCACTACCCTGAGATTCTTGATCTTGTGAGACGGGAGGCCTCAAGGATAGCAGGAGCCTCGAGAGCCTCGGGCCCCTTATGACCCTCACGCCGTCCTCCAGCTGAAGGACCACGTACTCTACGTCATCTTCAGCCTTCAGCGGGCCGTCGAAGACGTACGTGTCTGGGGGCGCGTCGTACCACTCAAGCGAGCTCAGGTTAAGCCTGGCCATGCCCTCGGACTGAACAGAGGACAGCGTGCCTGTCCTTATGACCGCAAGCCTAAGGAGCTTCTTGGGCGTGTGACTAAGTTGCCTGGTGGCGGTCCTGTCCCTGACGCCCTCCCCTATTACGTACTTGGTCTCAGGCGACTCGCCAGTTATTATGGCGAAGTCCCCCTTCCTCTCCCTCATAAGCCTCTCAGCCTCGCTGAGCATTGTATCTAGCACGGACCCCTTGACGTCCATTACATCATCAGCCACCGGATTCATGACCTCAAGCTCTACAGGTCCTATGGTCAGCGTCCTCCTCTTGAACCACCTCACCTGGAGCTTTGTCATTGGCCTCCCTCGCTAATTAGTGGCTTCAAAGTATTTAATAGGTATCAGCGTGCTTTTACAACTATTAAATACATCAGTTATTCCTTTCTGTATCTTCATCCCTTATAATTTCTAACAGTACTAATTATAAATGGTGTCCAGGGCTATGTCGAACGAGCCCCCAGCGCTTGGGCTTAAGCAGGAGATGTACATAATAAAGGGCGAGAGCGCCTTCACCTACCTCCCCATAATCAGGGAGCTCGAGTCCAGGGGCGTTAAAGTCATAAGCTTTGGCATAGGCCAGCCTGACTTTCCAACGCCTGCCCACATAAGGGAGGCCGCCAAGGACGCCCTTGACCAGGGCTTCACCGGCTACACGGAGACAGCGGGCATACCTGAGCTCAGGGAGGCCGTAGCTGACTACCTGAACAGCAGGTACGGCTCTGACGTCAAGCCTGATGAGATCATAGTGACCACTGGGACCAAGACTGCCATATTCATGGCTGGCGCGGCCTACCTGAGGCCAGGCGACGAGGCCATAGTTATAGAGCCGGCCTACTACGCCTACTCCCAGGTAGCCAAGTTCTTTGGAGCAAAGCCTAAGGTCGTCACCATGGACTTTGAGCCTGGGAAGGGCTTCAGCCTGGACCTCGGCAAGGTTGAGGACGCCATAACTGATAGGACAAGGCTCCTCTTCCTCAACAACCCTAACAACCCGACGGGCCTTGTCCTGGGTCGTAAGCAGGTCGAGGAGCTGATGAACGTCGCTGCCAGGAAGGGAGTTGTGGTCGTAGCTGACGAGATTTACGATAACTTCGTATATGATGGTGACTTCGGGAGCACTATAAGTCACGCGGGCTGGAGGGACAACCTGATCTACATAAATGGCTTCTCCAAGACCTTCTCAATGACCGGCTGGAGGCTTGGCTACATAGTGGCCAGACGTGAGGTCGTCAACAGAATGCTGGACCTCGCCGTGTCAGTGTACAGCTGCGCCACCAGCATAGCCCAGAAGGCCGGCGTAGCCGCCCTGAGGGGCGACTGGTCGCCCGTGAGGTCAATGATAGACGAGTTTAAGAGGAGGAGGGATGCAATCTACAGCCTCCTTAAGGACGTCCCCGGCTTCGAGGCCTATAAGCCCCAGGGAGCCTTCTACATGTTCCCCAGGGTCTCAGGCCTTCTCAAGGCCGCTGGATTTAACACCACAGAGGAGCTCGTCAACAAGCTCCTCTACGAGAAGGGAGTTCTCGTGCTACCTGGAAACACCTTCTCCGAGAGCATGGGCAGGAACTTCGTTAGATTCAGCTTCGCCACGTCGCTTGATAACATAGTTGAGGGCGTGAAGAGGATAGCGGAGTTTGCAGATAAAGTCATGAGGAGGTAGGATCAACCCAGCTATATTAAAGGGCTGCTTCTCGATTGACTGAAAGCCAGAAATCCTTTTTATTTAACTTTATTATTTAACTTTATGGGGGCTAAGGGGGCGAAAGTCCCCCTCCGTGAGGTGGGGGATGGATAGCCCCCCATAGAAAAGTT
>OFEH01000215.1_pt1 | contig 23888 bp, 37 predicted proteins | sample 1521031 | NCBI WGS metagenome assembly OFEH01 (sample SAMN05518350, study PRJEB24110) | hypersaline lake metagenome | isolation source: Grendel Spring, Yellowstone National Park, Wyoming, USA | place: USA:Grendel Spring, Yellowstone National Park, Wyoming, USA | collected 2011-11-16
GTCCTCCTAGCCACCAAGTACCACCTTAAGTACGTTATCGTGAGTAGTGATCCCAATGGCTACAATTTCTCTGAGAGTACTGGCTTGAGCGAGGTGCTTATTGTGGCTAGGAGGCAGGATAAGCATAGCCCCGATGAGGAAACGACCTTCATAAACCTACTGAGGAAGCCTAGTACAGCATTGGAGGCCATTGCACTTGCCGATGAGATTATGAGGAATAAGCATGGTTACGTAACGCTTGGGAAAAACATGGCTACGGCATATATCACCAAGGTTAAGAGGAGTGGCCTACTTAACTACATCCTGAACTGGAACACCTTGGCTAATGAGTGGTTATTCAATTACCTTGACAGCATGGTGAGGAGCAGTATGGTGAGCATCGGCAACATTATAGTTAAGACGCCTTTAACGCAACTCAACACGTTCATTGATTTTAATACTGTTAATAGGCATAATATGGGTGAAGCCTTTAACTTGATTGTTCATGGGAATAGGGTTGATTGTGATGCCTATAGAAATAAGCCGAATGCACCATACGTGCCAATGATTTGCGGTGGGGGTGAGGGGGTTACTAATAGAATGTTAATTCAACCCAATGCGTACCTGCCTGATGCAAATAATGATACGGCTATGAGGATTAAATCACTGCGCTCCAGGTTCTTCCTGCCGTATAGGATTATATGGGACACATTCCACACCATAGCCTTGAGGTCAACTGAGCCCGCTATATCAAATGTTTACTTCATGGTGAGGACGAACCTAACTGAGGAGCAGGAGAAGGCATTAATACTTTGGTTAAACAGCTTCTGGGGCATCTTAACAGTGTTCTCATTCATGGAGATAACGGTGGGGGCATTTACAGGCCTAAACATTGCACAGTGGAGGGTATTACCTGTACTTAACGTTAGGGAGCTTAGTGAGGATGCCGTTAAGTGCCTAGCCAATGCCTTCGATAAGCATGTCAATACTGATTTCGGGAGATTCCCCAAGCAGTTTGAGAGGGGGACTAGGATGGATATGGATATTGACGTCATTAAGTGCCTAAGCACTCCAATAAGCGAGGAGGATGTGAAGGCCCTGAGAAGCGAATTAAGTGAATTATACGCTCAATTCAATACCACATTAAGGCAAATATCGGGGAGGTGATTACTCCCCACCTCCCATGGCCTGGCTGATCACGTAATAAATGAGGTTCATTGCCTCGCTCGCGCCGTGGGACTCAACAACAATGAAAGATTACACGTAATTAAACCATGCCATGGAAGAAAACTTAATCCTTTGCCTTAACATCATCTAAAGCATCATCCAGCCCAGCAGGGATTATTTTGATGCTGTTGTCTGTAATTTCGATCCTTCCCTCCAGCTCCTCCCCAAAAATATCGGGGAGAGAACCATAACCAGCAGTTGAAGTTCTCCCGTTAATGTTATATTTTATTTCCCTTGTCTCCCCAGGCTGCAGATTGCACCAAACATGGTCGACCTCGCCAAGACTTCCCGCCGGGCTCCTGTCCAGCCCGGTAATCAAGCATCCCTTAGCACCTCCAGGGAAATCAATCCGAACACCACCTCTATACCCCGAAGGCACCTCTACCATCACAACGGTGCTCCCCGGCTTATATTTTATTACAAGGCTCCTTTTCTCAGTATAAACAAATTCTGCATTATCAATCGCGACCCCAATATCGCCCAACTGCCTAGCATAGAGATATAGATCATTACCCTCGTGCATAACTAACCGCGAGGAAACCCAAATCCTTTTCCAATACCGGGGTTCAATGTGCCCAACCCCGGTAATGAACATTTCCCGCTCGTCAAGAAAATAATATGCATCATCCTTTACGTAAACTCTAAACTTTATTTTTCTTGTCTCCGTCCCCGTTTGCATATTTTGATTTTGCATACGGGTCGAGTACCCCTACCACTCACAGATTTATAAATTTTACACTTTTTGAAATCAAAATAATTTTTTCTTTTTTAGAATTAGTGAACAGTTATATCCCATTTAACTTTATCCCACTCATTCACTTATTGCCTGCTTCATCCTTCACGGATTTCCTTCGCAAATAACCCAATCAGAATCATAACTTCTCAGGAAACGTATCACCACATCCTTTAAAGGTGAAGAATTCGGTAAGTAATATGCAAAGGCAGCTATGAAGCTGATTTCCTCCTCCTCCGTCGCCGGATGATCCGAAAAGGACCTGGCCTGTATGTCTACCATCATTTTATCCAACCACTCGGGTAATTTAGATGTTTCTGCCCACTCAATCAACAAATCCACCACTTCATTAGTGGTGAGATATATTGCAACCTTCCTCTCTGTTGTCCAATTCTGATTTATATTCTGCCCACTCATTACTCCTCACCTAAAAACCCCCTATGTAACATTTCCAATTCCTCCAATTCCTCAAGAAACTTTTTATCATTTATTTCATAAGCCCTCTGCTTCGCATCACGCAGCGCCTCATGATATGTTAAACCAATTCCCCTCACATAATACCGACCCTTATATTCCTCCAATACTGCGAAAACCCCATCGCTATCTTCGTCCGCCTGTAGGTTTATTCTAACAATAAGCAGGTCCCCCCTCGAGGCTAATACCAACCAATTTAGATTTAATCCCTCCGTCCCATTTAGATTGTTTCCGTACATAGGGTCAGTACACCTATCAGGTTTTTATGATTAATGTTTCTTTGATTACGGCGTAAGTAATAGCTACATAACTAATGTTAATCATAACTGTGATTAACAATACTGTGATTAACATTATCTAAAAACAGTCACTAAAACTCATAAGCCTACCATTGCCAAAAAAATACTAATCTTATGAAAAAAATAAATGCGTCTCTAAACAATAAAGACATAAGGGGATAAGATGGAAACGGGGGTCCTCTTAAGTGAATACATTGAAAGGAGAAAAATTGGGATCGTGATAAATAAGGATTGCACAGGGAAGGGGATGGGTGGAGTATGAGATTTCTATTTTGGCAAGCGTTCTCTTTACCCATCGCATTTGTCACCGCAAGTGCGTATTTCAACGTTGATAACTACATTGTTCAGTTTAATCACTTCCTCCATACCAGATTTCCACCTGTTCTCCCTGAAAGCGGGATTCTGGCTCTAGTGATATTTCTGGTCACGTTCATATCGCCGAACCTCTACTTATTCATGTCCCTCCACTCCATAAAGGAGGATCTTCTTAATGGGAAAATCCAACGGGATATCCGTATAACCCCCCACGAACAATATATTCAAATAAGTAGCAAGAATTATGCAATAAGAGACGTAGATAACCGATTAATAGGCTTCATCTTAATATCAATGTTTCCCTTCATAATAGATTATTCCTCGTTAGCCCTTCTCCTATTAACCACTGTTACTCTAGCTATGATAAGCACCATGTATGCGGAAGACTCATTAATCATCATGAACCCCTACTTACGGTTTAAGTACCACGTTTTTACTTTACAAAGCGAGGATAAGACACTTTATATCATTATGGAAAAAGAGAAAGAGTTTGAAAGGCCCAAGTTCTCCGAATACGTGATCGATTGGTATTACGACCACCTGGTACTGATTGGATTTAAAGATATGAAAGGCACAAAAACTGAACTGGGATACAGGGCTTCATAATTAATTAATGTTAATCTTAATGTTAATCACAATTATGATTATCGAAATATCGAAAAACATTATTCCTAAGCCTACCATACCAAAAGAAAAAGAAAAAGAATTAATTTAATAACAATTTACTCCTTACCATCCACATTAACCTTGCCATTACCCGCAATTTTATCAACATTAATTACCTTGACTATTATAGCATAAGTATCATTATTGTCCAAACGGATTACACTCAACGGTATCAGGAAGTCGCCGGGGCCCGCAACTCCCTTCAAAAACTTATAGGAGCCCCACAAATCATTATTAAGCTTTATCGCTTTCTTACGAGGAATTTTAATTTCCACACCTTTAATTTCCACACCTTTAATTACCACATTATTTTCGCCCGGTGCAGTTGGGGTATCTTCCTGCATAATTATCGAAAAATATTAGTATTTTTGGTTTTTTAAATATTGCTTTTCCCCTTATTTTCCTATATGGGGAAAGGTTTTCCATTTGTTGGTAACATGATTGCGGTTGAACAAACCTTATAAAGCCGTAAGTAGTGGATACTTGACTCAAAATGAGTGACGATCTAAATGGGACGGGGATACAATTACGTGGGGAAATACTCGCCAGACGAAGGGACGTAATAGGGGAAATGATGATAATGAAGATAAAACTACAGACAGATGAGGACAGTGACTCTTTATATGTGGTGCTGGAGAATGATGAGAATCAATTGCTTATTCTAGGCGTTGGTTTAACTTTTCATGAGGCTATTTACGATGCTGAAAGGAGGGTAAATGAGTATAATGAGTATAATGGTGAGGAAATGATTGAAAAAATAGAGGGTTTAGAGAGGGCATTTAGTCAAGACACTTTATAAAAAATTCCAATTTTTTATAAAGTAAAATTTATAACCCATAGTGATAGGGATACTTGACCCGCATGAGTAATGAAATGGTTTACGGGAAAATAATGCACGAAACAAAAACACTCGCTCTAGCCCGAATTGACTTAATGGGTGGTGATATTGCATTATATATAATAATAGATAAGGAAAAACCTGCGGTGCTGGGGGTTGGCCTATCGAGGCGGCAGGTGTTCGCAAATGCGCGTGATAATGCTGTGGATGATGAAATGCTTGAAAAGATTGAGGAATTAGAGCTGGCGTAAGATTTTTAATTATTCTGTTAATTATTCACAAATAGTCTTCCTTTCAGTCTTTCTCTCAGTCTTTCCAGTATTTCCTCGCACACTGCATTATCAACATCCATTACTGTTAGGTGCGCACCTCTCCATATACCCACGAGTGAGCACTTACCACGAGAATACTCTAAATCAATGAAAGGCCCACCCTCAATTACCCCAATATCGAAACCTATTAATTGCTTAGTTCTAGCATTAACATAATATATTAAACCATCTGCATAATCTAAAAACACATCAATGGCTTTATAGTTCTGCGCCTTTACATGATTTTCCAAGTCATCCTTTATTAGCGTCATTTCATATTCCAAATCCATCTGTCTAGGAGTGACCATATGATTAGTTAAAACATCATCTCTGGTTTTTATGCTTAATGCTAGAAAAGAAGGGCTTAGAATAATGCTTAGAAAAGTTTCAGTGGTAGTAGTAATGGTATTCAAGTGACAGTCTTTCCAGTATCTCCTCACATACCGCATTATTAACATTCATTACCGTGTTCACACCGCCCCACGCACCTCTAAGTTCACACCTACCATGAGAATACTCCAAATTAATATTAGGCCCACCTACCGTTACCCCAACATCGAAACCCACCACATCCATAGTTCCAGCATCAACATAATATATTAAATCCAATGCATTATTCAAAAACTCATCAATGACCTCATAATTCTGCGTCTTCACGCTCTCCTCCAAGTCATTCTTTATGAGCGCCATTTCTTGTTCCAGTTCCCCTGCAAGTCCTGGTTGAGTAATCATATTGGTCAGTTAATACGCCATCTCTAGTTTTTATGCTTAATGGATAAGGCATGGTAATTGGATTTGAGTCGTTTTATTATTCCGCTTTATGAGGGTATTAATGGCATTCCGTACCCAGTCACGAAGTCAGGCACATAATCGATTCTGCGCCCATTTGTTTCAACGTATTGAATGAAGTCGCTTATGGTGGGTCTGGAGTGGTGCCAATACTCCCAGTATTGAATGAAGTCCGCCGCAACTCCAGCCACTGCGGGGGTAGCCATGGATGTCCCGCTTAACGCTACCAGCCACTTCCCAACCATGTATTGCTGGGGGAATTGCACGTATTGATCCGCAGCGCTAACAATCATTACGCCTGGCCCAATGAAGTCAGGCTTCAGGCCCGTCGATGCAGGGCCAATGCTGCTGAACCATGCTAATCTATTATTATATGTATCCCATGCCCCAACAGCCATTGCCCCACTCGCTATTGCTGGAACATCTACGTCGCCCGGAATATTCCCATTATTCCCAATCGCGACGAATACCCATACTCCACGGCTCGCTATGGCATCAACGGCTAAACTAATGGGGTCAAGTCCATTGCTTGGGACACTGGCTCCCCAACTACAGCTCAGTATTTGTATCGTATTTGTATGATTATAGACATAATTAAGGGCGGTAAGTATTGCGGAGGCGCTTGCTGAGCCGTCCCTGTGGAATGCCTTTATCATTATTATTTTAGCCCCCGGCGCCACTCCATGCCAGCCGGGATTAGTTACTCCCTGCATTGCTATTATTCCAGCCACATGTGTTCCATGCCCATTAAGATCCATGAATGGATAGTAATGATACTCCTGGTAAAAGCTTGACTCAAACGCCAACGCCTGGCTCCAGCTACCATTCACCTCAGGACTCCACGTTAATACCCTTCCAAGCGCACTAACTAGGAGAGTTATGGATGTGTTTAGGTCTGGATGCAGGTAATCCACGCCAGTATCAATTATCGCCACAGTAACGTTCTGCCCAGTCCACATGCCATTATAATTCAATGCAGTCAGCAACTCATCGCTCTCATTCCAGCCAGGGTAATTATTTGGATTAGGGTACTCAAGTGGAATAATGCTGGCCACAAGGCTTTGAGCCGTGTATGTGCTTATAATTGTGGGGCCACCCTGAAGCAATTCCCTCGCCTCGCTCCTAGTCGCATTAACCTCATACACCGTGAAGTTACCGAAGAACCAGTGATCAATGACTTCACCAACAGGTGGCTTCAGTGTTCCCGGCATTGTTACGTATAGCAATGAATAATTATTTGGCAGTGATTGTAGGGATAATATATAGCCATTGCCCAGCATTGATCCAAGAATCCCAATCCCCATGAGGATGCCCAGCAGGGACAGGGAGACGGCGTATAAATTACTCCTATTCCTCTTCTTAACGAATCTAGTCATTATGCTCGCCTCCTTAGCGTTGACCAATCAATGTTAATATCGTCAAGGGCAGTCATTATCATTATTACGCTGAGTGGAACAAGGATTAGGAATAACATGGTGCTGGAATACAGGGCGTAAGTAATGCTAATATAGAGAATGCCGAGGCTAATAATCACCACAATGACTTCCAGGAATATATCGATGGGCATTATCCAGACAGGTACAAGGGTCTTACCATACACGGCTTGGTAAATATCATCCAATTGATCGAAGCCAGCGAGAAAAAGGAAAAACGCCAGGAGTGGAGTAATTGAGATTAGAATTGAGGCGACTAGCAATAATAAGGCGAATGTTATGCTAGCCATAACTATTCTAGCTGGATTCATGAAGAGCAAGCGGAAAAGAGTTATTTATGATTATCCTTATCTTTTATCGTCCTATAATGCGTTTAGGACTGGGTCATCTAATCCCGGCCTGAAGGTGGCGAATGTGACCAGTAAATCATTAAGCGTGACTGGGACATCTGCGCCAGACTGTGGCCTCATTGTAAGCGTTAAGATTATGGCGAAAGCCTCATCAGTATAAGTCCACTGCCCCCTCACGCATTGAATGCCAAGCATTGAATTAATTAATTGCGCAGTGGATGGGTGCCCAACGAAGCATTTCAAGTTATAATTCTGCAACACCGCCATCATGCTTGGCAACATGTAACTAGGTATTCTATATAACCCTACCTGCATGGGGTTCTGGAATGCATTCACTGGGAGCGCGTTAAGTATGACCCCATTTAGCCCAGCGTGGGTAGAGAGTAGGGCCATGATTTGGTCCTCCACCGGTATGTTTGGTGCCTGCATGTTAATCGTTTAATTAATTTGCTTTCCTTTAAATTTATTGGTTAAATTAAATCATTTATTACCCGTGCAAGCGCCTCATCGCTCTCGCTTTGCCTAATGTAATGCTGAAGCATGTCCAATGATGAGTGGTGTATGAATTTCGCCACTGCGTCCGCACCAACCATTTTAGCCATGTGATTAATGAATGCGTATCTCAAGCTATGCGTGTTTATCCCCAGTTCCTGTTTAGCGAAGCGTTTAGTCCTATTAATCATTTTATCATCATCATCAATCACTTGAAGGATTAATCCCTTATTTAGGTTGAGGTTCCTTGGAATAATGATTTTCCGGGTAATATTCCTGCTCCGCTTCTTGCTCACTAAAACCTCTATGATAGTGTTTTCCGTGTTAACCCATTCCTTAATGCCCCTCACTGCCTCACTTATCCTAGCCCCATTCAGTAATTGAATAAGTAGGATAGCGCTATACCCATAGCACCGCAACGATTTCGCTTCGCATGCCCTCATCTTCCGAGTAATGATTGTCATCGCGTTCTCAAAGGAAATATTTTTATCCCAACCCATTAATTACCCCCCACTTCCCAGCCAAATATTTTTTATTGCCACTGATAGTTCACGTTGGTTTTATAAATACATATTTTCATTAAGTATTATGAAGATTGAGATTAGGATTAATGACTTAACTAATATTAGCATTAAGATCGGTAAGGGCAGTCACCAGCATGAATTCAGTGTTAAGTATGTGCGGGGCGATGGGTATTACGCCTGCAGTGACCTGCTTGAACAGGAATTAGGAGTTAAATGCATTAAACTACTTAACACGATTAAGCTGGGCGATGTGACGATTAGGTTCAGGGGAATGAGCGCCATCCTATTTCAGGGAAATAAGCAGGTATATGTGGGGATGGGGAATGAGTTACTCCCCTCATCCGAGTTACTCCTTATACGGCTGGGAAGCACCTTGGCAGGCATTCAACAATCACGGGTAAGGAGGTGGGGAGCACTCATTAAATCCAATGCATTAATGAATATTAAGCTAAACATAAATTCCCAAGTAAACAATTGATTCATGAAACGCTTAAGCCTAATGAAGCCACGCCTGCGATACACGAATCATGGCATTGAGTTATTCATTGATGGGAATATCACATATATTCAGGGCAAAATTAGGAAGGGGCACATGATTCTCAGAATATACACCACTCATGAGGAGAAATTAATCCTGCTCTGCCCCACCCACCACAAATTAAGGAATAAGGGCCGAATAATAATCATGAATGATAATGATGGGAAAATAATGAAAGTGGATGAAATAAGGTATGAAGTGAAAAAAGAAAAGTGGAGTGAATGCCCATATTGCGGATTACAGTGACGAAACAATTGAAACCTATATTAAAATGGGCGGGAGGCAAAAGGCAAATTCTCCCATACCTTTTACAATATATTAAAGACTTTAATAATTATTATGAACCGTTTGCGGGAGGATTAGCTCTCTTAATAGAGTTATATAATCGAGGAAGAATTAAAAAAGCAATAATATCCGATATAAACAAGGATTTAATAAATTTATATGAAATAATAAAGGAGAAGCCATATGAGTTAATTTCAGCAATTAAAGAAATACCTTTCAAAAATAATAAAGATGATTATTACCAGGCGAGGAAATTATTTAATTCATTAGAACCTCATAAGAATGTTAGCAGGGCTGCCCTTCTATTATATCTTAATAGACATGGGTATAATGGATTATACAGGGTCAATTCTAAAGGCGAATTCAATGTTCCATTTGGCAGGTATAATAATCCATCACTACCTGACGAAGAGGACATAATTAAATTTCACGAAATGTTGAAAAGCTGTGAAATATTAAATTTAGATTTTGAGGATGCAGTTAGGTCGGCACAGAGATCAGATTTTGTATATTTTGATCCTCCCTATATGCCGTTAAATGAAACATCCTATTTTACTGACTATACCTCAGGTGGTTTTTCAGAACAAGAACAAAAGAGATTGGCATCAGTTTTTAAAAAACTGTCAAATAAGGGAGTTTACGTTATGCAGAGTAATTCAAATAATGAATTTATTAGGCAACTCTATGCTGAATACAATATAGTTGAAATAGAAGCAAGACGTAATATAAATTCAAATGCTTCTAAAAGGGGTCCAATAAAAGAACTCCTCGTTCTAAATTATCAGGTGAAATAAACATATTGCGGATTATAGTGGCAACGGTTTCACAAATTCAGTACTATAACTCCCATCATATTTAAATAAATAAAACTCAAGTAATTGCAAATACCGACCCCACTCCTCTTTCCTGACGTAGTAAACGCTCCTCCCCTTCCTCTTTCCACCATACCTATAAACTATTCCATGTTCCCTGTTGATTGTGCTGTTAACTGCTTTTAATAACGTTAACAAGAGGGGGGCAGAGGTGGGATACACGTGTTTCCACGTATATACCACCCACGCGCCCTTCCAGGAGGAAGGGTCTATTTTTTGTATTGATTTTAAAAGGATCACCCTTAAATCGCCGTTATTTAGATCGTCGTTATCTATTTGTTCTGTTTCTGTTTTGCGCATGGTTTAGGTTTCTTTTGGGGTTTTAAAGTATTACGTGTCATTATTATAATGTGAAAAAAGTATGTGAAATTATTTTGGAATAAAGAAGAGATGGTGGGAATTACTTTACCTTGACTTTCCTTATTAAATTACGTGCTTGGTCAAGATTAACTACAAGGCACTCCTTAAACTCATAATTATCCCGTGGCCTTGAATTATTGCAGGTATCAACTAATATATCGAAGTCCTTTCCCATGCTGAATGTTTTCCTATCCGTTGATTTATTGACCTTGCTTGCCTCAGCCCTACCCCTTTCAAGCTTGAATTTAACGCAGTTCACGAACTCATTCGGCGTCTTGCTCGTGGTCTTGCATGTATTAATAAGTGGGGCGAAGACCTTATCCATTGGTTTCTCGCCCTCCTTATCGCCACTCAGGTACTCGCTTAGTAATGTGGAGTATTGCTTCGCCACTTCCTCCACTGGGCTCTCTTGCTCCTGCACTGCTTCAGCGGCGTAGCGCTTCAGGAACATTTTCATTAATGATCACCTTATTTTCTTATTGAACCTGCTGCTGCTCATTATTGCGTGCTTCGTTGCTTTCGTGGTTACCACAGCCAATACAACTGCCAGCGCTATTACCGCGATTACGGCGTATATGACGTAGTTTGGAAGCGAGAATGCGAATGATGATGTGTATGTAGCCACTATGTCATCATTTGTTCCAGTTACTAGGTTCACGCTTGTCGTGTTTTGCTTAGCCCCATTCACCGTCATTGATTGGAATGTATACATGTAGGGGTATGCCGAGACCTTGCTTGGGAAGTTCAGGGTTAATCCCGTGTAGTAGTACAGCGTGGCGTTCGTGGTGAATTGCTGGGTTGGGTAACCCGTGGCAGTCATATTAACCGTTACAAATATTGGGGAACTGGAGACATTAGCAACCGTTGCCCCAGTCCCACCAATTACGGCGGTTGAATTAACTATATCAGCTATTCCAACCATGTAATACGATCCCTTAACAATGTATAAATAATTGCCATTGCTTGCATTCACTGTAGCCGTTCCAGTTGAAGATGTGGTTGCGGTGAATTTCGCTCCAGTCGTGCTTATCAGAGTCACGCTTACGCCACTCAACGCGGTTCCCGTGGGGCTCTTTACCGTTATTGTGGATGCGTGTAGCGCCATGGCTATCATTAACAACGCGAGTGGGAACAGGTATATCTCTCTCTGCATACGTATCAAAACAGATACATTAAAATAGATATTTATGTTTATTCACTGCCTACCCCCAACCACCACATGGGGGAGGATTATTTTTACTTTTACTTTTACTTCCCCTTCTTTTTCTTCTCCTTCTTCCCGCAATCGGATGGGGCACCATCTAGGCATCCACTCATGTTTCTTCCCCCTTAACTCTGGAAGTAGTGGTTTTTATTATTTATTTTTAACCCCATGCTCTTCCCATCGTTTCTTTAACCTATTTATGTTCGCATTAATCTTATTTATGTCCGTATTAATCCTGGTCTTTATTCTATTTAATTGTATATTGCTTAATTGTATACGGGATTTATTGAAGCGTGGCCTATTGAATCTTAACCTGCTTTCCTGCTTAATCTCGTGCTTCCCAAGGCCATAAAAAAACCCACCTACTCCAGCGGTTCCAAGAACCCCTAATGAAAATGTTCCTGAAAGGTTTTGCCCGAATAGGTTAGTTAGGAGGTTGCTTAGCCATGTCTGTATTGCGGGCCAATTCACTATAATTAATCCACTACTGCTTAGCCAGAGCAGGATTAGAAGAAAGAAGCCCAGCCCAATAGCGGTTATTTTTAGTATTGCCTTCGTTGCATAGCCAATCAGTGCCCCTACCGTGAAGCCTCCCACTGCCTCAGTTGCGACGAGGGTAGTTATGTCCATATATGGGGCCTATTTTAATTGTTTTTATGGTAGTCGCACGTGTGATTATAGCCTCTTAATCAGTTTCATTACTTTCTTTCTCTCAATGAACGCCACTGCCAGGAGGACTCCTACTACTATTAATATAGTATATAATAAAGAAGAAGCATACGCCACTTGATTAATTGAACCAATGTCAGCCACTGCGGGTAAATACCCAGCCTTCACTGCGCCTATCATCAGGAAAAACAGCCCCATGATTAGGATATAGAATATGAACACGGTTCCCTCAGTAATGTAATTATGTGATACAAGGAATGAAACAGCGAGAAGCATTATTACAAGGAATGTAAGCGACTCACCTATGAGGAACGGATTCAAGAAGCCATTTACCATGCTTAGCCCAGCGAGGAGCAGTAGCACGAGGAATATTGAGTTTATTAGTCCCTCCCTCTTAGTCATGTTTATGGCAGGCATAGTGTTACGCTTAATGTGAGATATTTATGTTTAACTTATTGAGCAATGACCATGAAACTGCCCCCACGGGGAACTAGAGTCTTTTCAGTAACCTGTCAATGTACTCCAGCAGGAATGGATTAATTAGGATTGGGGTATCATCGGATTCAAGCCTATCCCTAAGCGTCTTCAGTACCTTGATAGTGAGGTCCTTATTGAAGACCTTTAATTCGCAATGTAATTCATCAGCATGGTAATGAAACCAATCATTGCTCACTATCACGAAGTTGCCCCTGCTCAGGTATTTATGTGGAGCACCTAAAGCGTTTAATTCCGCATGTAATTCCCTGCCCAAGACCAGGCACATGGCGCCCCTCTCCACTAAAACAGCCTCAATCATGATTAACCACTACACTCATTATTTATAATGCTAACATTTTTTATGCAGGCAGGCGGGCGTTAAACATAAATAATACATGTTTGGCCATATTCTTGACCCATATGGCGAAGGTCATAGGAACTGGCGACTCAGCCGTAAGGAACTTCGTGAGTCAATGCAAGTCTGCAGGTGGAATACCAATAATAAGGGATAAGTATGGTGGAAATGTGCTCCCGAATGGTGAAGTAGTGGTTGCCTGCTGGGGCAAGGCTTCCCAGGTGCCCGGTGGAACAATAACTGGCGTCTCCAGCGCAATAACGGATCTACTCTCCTCGAATGCAAGAGGCAAGTACAAGCAATTAATGTAAGCAATCAACCCGGCCCCAATGGGGCCGGCCATCTTTATCCTTTTTCTTTTTTGGTTTTAGGCGTTATGTTAGATACTGTTCGTACCACGGGAAACTTACCACGGGAAATTATTATAATACTATATTATAATATAGTATATTATTCCCGTTCCTGCACAATCAGATATAATCATACCTGTGATTATTTAATGAATGACGTGAGGTAAGCATAAATACATGCCGTCGAGTTCTTCTAGCCATGGTAGTTCCCATTAATGTCACAGTTCTAAAGGGCCTTGATCAATTGAGCGCGCAATTAATAATTGATGGTTATACTCTAGGCGGTGCACAGAATTCCTCAGGGGAGGTCATTGATGAGTTCCAGACAGATGTATTGATTATAAGATCCAGTCTGGACTTCATTGATGAAATCATTAACGATAAGATTAATGATCTGGGTAGCTTAGTGATTGAAGCTTTTAATGCAAGAAATGGCAATACGTATAGGGATTTCATTTATTACCACTCGATTCCCTGGTTCCCAAGTTTCAACGTTCAAGCCCTGACAGAAAATGAACCTATTTTCGCCACACGATGCATTCCCAAGATTTTCTACAGGACACATGCATTACAACTCTTCAGTAATGACCCATCAATCCCAGAATACAAATTAACATTTGTGCCAACAACGGAGTGGTTATGTGCTGAGCCTTATGATGCTTACATATCATTCCACCTCGCAGATCTCATTCGCAACATGAATATGATAATGAATACGCCTTACAGTGAATTCGTAAATTACGTAGAATGATAATTACAGGGTTAAGCATTAATACTGAATTAGAGGGGGGATTTCATGAAGTGGGTAACGCATTTTGGAGGTGCATCACTGCTCACTGTTGGGTTTTATTTTGCTGGATTCCCATTAAGTCTTGGATTAATTACGGGTTTCCTGTTGGGGAGTATTTTGCCTGACCTCATGGATATCATGATGGGTGCCCCACGAATTGTTCCTCACCGCAATATTTTTTCCCATAATGTTCTCCTGGGGGCAGGAATATTATCCCTCTTCGTATTATACCCCTACACATCGCTTCTGGGCCTCGGCATTGGCGTTCTGCATCATGATGCGTTGGATGTCATTACGAGGGGAGGAATTTATGTTGGTTCTAAGCGCGTCCGTGGAAAATTATTAGCGTTGAACCCCATTCATAATGCCTTAATCCTAATCCTGCAGGGACTCATTGCCCTCTATATTATTTATATTGTTAAGCCGTACCTCTTCTAGATAATAATAAAAATAGGTCAGGGAATTACCTGGGCATGCTAATAATTAATCTGGTTAGCGCGTACGGCGTATTCGGCATTTTTGGTTTATACACTATCTTCGTTCTCGTGCCAATGCTGGTCTCCGGACTCGTTGAGCATGCCCTAGGCATTGATGCTTACTTCCAGAGAATATTCATTGACGCCGTCCTACCACTCCACCTTAATCTTGATTTCAAGGATTTCGTTCACACAGTATTATTCTTCCCATTACTGGAGGAGGTGGTTTTCAGGGCCGTCCCCCTAACCCTGCTCGGTGTTCCCGGGCTAATCATTGGCAGCGTGGTGTGGGTCTTCATGCATCCAGCGTGGCAACTTGATTACCTCGCCACCGCTGAACTTGGAACCAAGGCATCATTCATGATACTGGATTTAATGTTTTACGGCTTAAGTGCAGTGTTTTACGGCATCCTTTGGGTCACTGGCGCAGGATTAATAGCGATCCTCATCCACATGTTCCACAATGCATGGGTAACAATTGCTTCCCGCCACTCCACCGCAACAATATACACGCAATCACGCTTCGTTAAGCATCGTTAAAATCTACTTTTTTTCTATTTCCACCCGCTTAACATGGACTGGCGCCCGGTCTACTTTTTCTACTTTTCTACTTTTTTCTACTTTAACATGGGGACTGGAGAAAAAACACTTACTATAGTAAGCCCACGCATCCCCACTCGAATTTTTGCGCAGAGCTACATGAAGTAGAAAAAAGTAGAAAAAAGTAGAAAAAAATGCGTGCTGCGGGCACATGCGCCCGGTCTACTTTCCCTACTTTTTTCTACTTTTTTCTACTTATCATGAATTGGAGCGTTATCTACTTTTTTCTACTTTTTTCTACTTTTTTCTACTTATCATGAATTTGCGCAAAAATCTACTTTTTCTACTTTCCCTACTTTTTTCTACTTTTTTCTACTTTTGGATTGGCTCCACATACACCTATGGGGAAGTAGATCTGGCGCCAAAAGTTTAAAGTAGAAAAAAGTAGAAAAGTAGAAAAAGTAGACCTGAGGAGCGGAAAGAAAAAAGTAGAAAAGTAGAAAAAGTAGACCTGAGAAAAAAGTAGAAAAAGTAGATCTGAAGAGTGGAAAGAAAAAAGTAGAAAACTTGTACTGGGTTAAGCATAAATATAGAAATACATGGTAGGAATTATGGCGAGAAAATCAGTAATAACGCTCGCAGTCCTGCTCGGGGTATTAATCGGAGTGCTTAACGCAACAATAGTGAACTCCGCAACCTTTATAAGTTCACCCCCATCCACTACAACTACTACAACTACAACTACGACTATATCTTCATCCGCGGTCTTGAGTCCTGATTTTAATGCTACTAGTTTCGCGAATATCTTTAATGCGTATCATTATGGTGTGGGCCTTTTAGGTGGGTTGTTGGGGGTGGATAGCGTTATTAGGCCTGTCTTCGGTAATCCATTGGTGTTTTTTGATCCAGCAATCATGCCTACATTATATAATTATGCCCCACAATTATTCCCGGCAGGAATTAGTGGAATGAATATCACAATTATTGAACCGCCAACATACGCCATGCCCAGTAAGGTCATTGGTTTGAAATATAACTTCTCAGCAATCCTAGAAAATACCGCAAGCTCGACTGGTTTGGTTGTGAATATAACTAAGGGATATGGGGTTCAATTTAGTGCAGGGGCTGGAACATACACGAGCGAATACGTGGCTTATGCATTCAGTGTTCCGAAACTAGCCATTTATAATGACTTGCCGGGAATAACTTTCAAGCCATTATCAGGCGAGGGATTGATAAAAATAACGCCAACATTTAGTGGCGTGTCGAAGGCGTTTCTCTACATGGCATCATTTAATGGAACAGCATTAATTAATGCGGTGAATATCACGGCGTTGCAGAACAATACGGCATTCACGTACTCAGTGCCATTGGGTCAATACCCAATTGTTTTCTTCATATACATCATTAGCATACCAGGCGATTCCGTGTCATTCCACGCCAACCTAGCTGGTCTTGTCCTCATTAATGCGGAGGTAACAGCTAATGATTATAATATTGGCTTCCTGAATTTTAATGACACATTAAATGCACCAGCACCCGCTCAAGCCTCAATTAGCGCCATGAATATAATGAGTCCAGCAGGTTATCCAGTTTATTTCTACGTGAAAATCCCCACAACCAGTAGTGGAGTACAAATTATGGGGGTAACTGGTGGATCAATGGCTCCGCAGGGAGTCTTCATTAAGTTCCCGCCAAGTCCATTCCTGAACGTGCTTTTAACGCATTCCCCAGTTTCACTGCCATTCTCGGCATATGTTTCCTACATGCCATTATTCAGGCTCAATACTTCACTCATCAGTGCATTTAATGTATTGACTCAATACCCAGCCCTATACCCAGGTGGAATGCTTAACGCCACTGACTACTGGAATAATTACATGAATTTCCTAAATTCCACGATCAATAAGTCGATGCCCTTCTATTACAGTTATAATCCAAGTGATACAATACCATTACCACTTTTATTGTTTGGTCGTGTTCCAGCCCTGTATCCGTTTCTTTACCTGAATGATTCTGGAACAATGTTCCTACAGGTACTTATCCCAACGGATCTATATCAAGGCAAATTATTCGGCGTCACTACATTCGCCAGAAGCTTCTTCACTAGGTACCCGCCAGTATTGACTCCGCAACCCATATCATTTGATGGTTTTAAGTTCCTTATCTCTCCATCAATGTTGGGGAACATTACGTCGCTGAGCAATGCTACGTATAATATTCACCTCATGCAGGGGTATCCGTTTAGGAATGTCACGATAAGCCTTAATAATGTGGTGAATGGCGACGTGATTTGTATCCCATTGCCGAGGGGCGTGGCTAGCATTAATGCCACAATTATTGGGAATGCTAAGGCTGAATTGAATAGCGTTGGGACACTGCGGAATGAGGCGTGCTACTCAGTTCTAATAAATAGTACCTCCGCTAATATTAGTCTTTCAATGACTTACTTCCTACAGGCTAAGCTTCATTTACTGGATAAATTAAATCACCCATTACCATTCGCCACGCCATTAATAATTGGGAACGGCGTGAAGATGCTTGGCAACGCAAGCCTCCCGCCGGGTTCCTACATTGCCTCAATACCTGCGCATCCACATGGATTCCAATTAGTAATTAATGGTCAACCAGTCCCCAATGGAGTGAATGCGGTTAACCTAACGCTTACACTGAACACGACTGGGACAGAGCTGAACCTGACGTATAGGGTGCCGGTGGTGATTAATTTGAATATTGTTGAGACGCCGACGGGATTCATTAATGTGGTTGGTCACATACGTGATTATTATGGTGCCCCAGTCACCAATGCCCCAGTCCTTGTTGAATTATTTAATTCAAGCAATAATGCGTTACTGCTTAACGCCACGGTTACCACGGATGGTAACGGCAATTTCCATGTGAACAGCAACATTAAGGTATCAAGCATGGGATTAGGAACGCTCTCAAGCTCCAGCCCAGTCTATGCTGAGGCAGTGTACCCGGGAAGCAGTGATTACGTGAATAACCAAACCGCAACGAGTCAAATACAATTAACCTCAACCAGCTCCACGTCATATAATTTTGACTTACTCTTCATACTCATTGCGTTAATACTTGCCGTGGTTATTATAATGGCCATGCGTAAGGCGTCGAGGCACGCAATAATGAGCAGCAGCAGGTTCAATAAGAGGCGTTAAATTCCCCTCCTTCCCTTAATTAAAAAATCATTATTTTTCATGAGGATAACTTTATTATGCCTGCATTTATTTAGTTACGATGAATAACCAATTAGTAATCGCCATGGGTCTACTCCTGATAGCGGGGGCTGGCTTAGTGATTAGTGCATGGATTAGGATTAGCGTGACGCCATCAGTTTCAGGATTCATTATGGGCGCCGTGGTGGGTGCAGTTATTTCACAGTATTTCTTCAAGAAGCCTGAGCCCCAGCCAATCTATGTGGGGAACGTGTTTGAGGCTAATGATGCTGGTCGCATTATTCAATACGCATTTAGGCGTATTGGGAAGGAGAATGGTAGGACAGCTGGGTGATGCTGAGTGGCTTATTACCAGAATCCCCCTCCACCACCATCCCCACCACCTGACGTGGAGTGGCTCATTAGGACTATTACGAATAATATTAATGCGTCGCTGGCTGAAGTAATTAAGGAACAACAGGAGCAAATTGATGCCTTGAGGCGTGAGCTTGAGGAGCTAAAGATTCAGCAGACCAAGACTAATCTAGCATATGTGAGGGAGGTGGTTAAGGGAGTTGAGCAGGCTAAGATTACTGATGCGTTAGGTGAGGTAAGTAAGTCACTTATGGATGAGTTGAGGACTAGGGTCGCGGAGAGCATTAAGCCCCTCTATGAGAATGACGCCATTAAATCAATCATGTCCCTGCAGGAACAGGTTAAGGCATTCACTGAGGCACTACATGGTCTTGAAGAGAAGGCTACTCAGCAGGAACAGGAATTAAGGAACATGGGGGAATTAGTGGAGCAGGTTCAGGAACTTAGGAAGGAAGTCTCAACAATCACTGATGAAATAAATGCCATCATAACTAATCTAGCCACCATGCATGACATAATAATTAACATTAATAAGGGACTGGATTTAATTAAAACAAGCCTCACAAGCCAAATGGATTTCGATAAGGGGAAGTAACATGAGCAACAATAACAATAATAATAACAATAATAATAATAAATTGCCTGGATTAATTGATCCTGATAGGCTTATAGAGGAATTTGCTCGGAGGTTCGGTAATGCATTCTCGTTAAGGCTTCCGGGCGTGACTCGGAGTGATGAGGCGTTTTATGGTGTTCCAATTTTCATGTACCCCAGGGGCCTTATTGGTCAATACATTACGCATACGGTTGATTTCGATGCTGGAACATCACGGGAGTACTGGAGCATTGAGTATGGCTGGACCACGCTATATGCTGAGTATAATGATCACACGATCCTGCCTGCCGTGGTTCTAGGCGTTCCAACTAATCCATTCATGGCGCGTGACCCAAATACAATAAATAGGTTCGTGATTGATGAGGTTAGGCTTGGGCAGGTCCGTGTTCCGAGGGATGCAATTGTTAATATTGATGGGGTTGGGACTGGGCAGGACTTCATTATGGTTATTGATGAGTTCGGCGTGCTGGGTGCCCGCAGGGATACGGCTAGGCGCCTCGCTGAGGTAATGAGCTTAAATAATGAGCTTCAGAGGACGATTTATAGGCAGGAAGCGGTTATTCAGGAGCTTCAGAGCATGGTTGAGGGCTTGAGGAGTCAAGTGAATGAAAAGAACTCAATTATTGCAAGGCTAAACACTACCTACCAGAGATTAATGATTGAGGTGTCTGAGTTTGAGCGGGAGGTTTTACGGCTTAGAACCGAGTTGAGGACTAAGACGCATGAGGCGCAGAGCCTGGAGGAGGTGAATAAGATTCAGGAGGGCTTCGCTCAATCGCTTACCAAATTATTAAGTGACTTGGCTTTAACCATTGGTAACCTGAAAACCACGTTGAGTGGGGAGAAAACGGAGGAGGAGGCTGGTGAGGAGTAATGATGGAGAAGTATGAGGGGCTTGATGTTAATATTCTTGTTCAGGACCTCATTAATTCCGTGGATACGCAGGACCCTGCCCAGGTCAGGATAGTGATTAATATTATTAAGAAATTAATAGATGATGCGGTTCAGAGGAATATGAATAAGCAGACAAGTAAGGAAATCATGGATAGGTTATTTAATACCCTTGATTCACTTGATGATGCTTTGAAGAATCTTACTAAGGCGGTTAATGAGTATAAGTGGGATGAGGCTAAGAACCTTATTCTGGATATTGATGATTTGCTCCATAAGGTTAAGAGGTATATTTCAATGCTTACCCCTGCCCCACTCCCCATTGGTTCATGGGGTAATTACTACATTACCCGTGGCCTTAATGTGCCCACGCCAACTCCACAATCATTAAGCATGATTAACCCCAATGCAGCGAGGGTAATGGGGTTACTTAACATTAAGGGAACAATAACCATGAATGAGGCAATAACTAGGCTTGGGCTTAGTCAGGCTGAGGTTGAGAACGCAATTAATGAATTAGTGAGGCTGGGCTACGTCGTGGTTAATACTGATCAGAATGGGAATAGAGTGATTAGTAAGAGGTGAGGCGCCATGTCAATGTTTTATTATGGCCTCTTTGGCTTGTTTAAGTATATTTTTCAACGCCTCAGGCAACCAGCTCCACCCGAGGCTCCACAACCATGGACGCCAAGTGCCCAGTGGGGATGGGTGAGGGGCAGTGATGTTAATAGGTCCCCTGAATTAACGTGGCATGGCAGGTACACGAATCTAAGCGTGACCCTGCCCCTGACTGGGATTAGTGAGGAGCATTTATGGGAGGCTAGGGTAGGTGAACCAAAGCCCTTACGCATTGTTGTTACTGCGAAGGAGGTTGCGAGCGAGGGGTTCCTGAAGAATATTGAGGAATTAGCTAAGTCAGTGGGTGGTGAGTAGTGTTTCTACTGGTCACTATTGAGTATGACCCCACTTGCCCAGTATGTGAATACACTGTTCCACTCGTGGAGGAGGTATGCAGGGAACTTGATGTTCCATACACGACTAGGGTAATGGCTACGCACTCAGCCCTCGACACTGAGCTTAATACGAGTCATTACTACATGACGAGTGAATTCCTGAGCAGGGCTAGGCCAAACATGCTTCAGGACAGTAATGTTCAGAGGCTCGTGTCATTCATTGATAATGGTGCCCAAGCATTCCCCGTAATCGTGATTAGGTGGCATTATGGTCCGGGGGATGACGTTAAGGAAGTAATTATTCAAGGTGGTCCCCACCCCAGTCCCGAGGAGATGGAGAGGTTTAGGGTGGGGTTAAGGAATTTACTGGAGGCGATTATGAATGGGTAATTGGAGTGATTGGGGTAAGTTAAGTAAATACGCTAAGCGGAGCAGGGTTTTACTGGTGACGCCGGGCCTCCTTAAGCCATTTGATAATGAGAGTTATGGGGAGGCGCTGAAGAAATTAAGTGAACACGCCCACTTGAGGATTGGCATTGAGTCAAGGTTCAGTGATGGCAGTATTGATGATGCATCGAGGCTACCCCTCCTCGTTAGGAGGCTTAGGAGGTGGTGGGGTAAGGTGCCTATTTGGATTGATAATGGGCTCTTCAATGCATTAAGGAGTGGAGTGGTTCATAGTGATGAGGACATGGTTAAGTTAATGCAGGATTACGGCAAGGCATTATGCAATGTATTACAAATATTAAGAGAGAGCGATTATAGTGACTTAGTTGTTGCGCCAGCTGACCCATTGATTCCAGACCCATTTGAGTATGTTGAGAGGATTCAGAAGTATCTTAATGTCCTCATTGATTCCTGCCCAGACCTGATCCAGAATGGGCGGGTTAGGTTCCTGATACCAATACATCACTACAGTGCGCCATTAGTGAGTGATTCTGCTCCTGTTCCCAGGGAGTTTTATTTCACGCATAGAACCTTGATTAGGATGTATAGGGCAATAGCTAAGGCAGTAATGAGGGCATTCCTGGATAGGGGCATAATGTTAAGCACTGAGAACGTGGTTACGCGGAAGCTTTGGTGGGGCGTTGGCGCGATTGGCGTTGAGAGCATTAAGTATATTCCCGACAGGAATAGGACTAACGCCGTCACGGACATCATGAGGACCCTGGACGCAATTACCCATATTCGCGATATTTACCCTAGGAGCCATATTCACCTGCTGAGGCTGAATAAGGGGAGAATACCGCTCCTAAGCTTCGTGGATAGCGTTGACAGCACTTTTAATAATTCGTTAAGGTCATACCGGGTCTTCATTAGTGGGGTCTTTAATGATGGCGCAAGCGTTAACCTGGATTATGAAAGGACGGCGTTCAGCGTATTATCAGCAATAATGACTTACGCAATAACTGGAACAACGAGCGCATACTTAATGGATGGTAATGAGGACGCTAAGAACAATGAATTGGCATGGCTTGATGAGGATTAAAGATAAGGCATAACGCATGACTAAACCTCTAATGTTGAGTAAAAAATCATGGGGAGATAAACATAAATTAGCCCCTAGTAATTCACATTCATGAATAGGCCTCAAGCCTTATCCCTGATTCCGGGATTAGTGGTTCTAGGCATAGCTATAGCCAGCGTCCCATTCGCATTCTATAGCATTAATAATCATCTCTATCTAGCCATGTTCCTACTAATCACTGCCCTAGGCTTCGTTGGTGCATATGGGATTTTCACGTTTAAGCCATGGGGATGGGTGTTAGGGGAGGTCCTGCTTGGTCTGGGCCTAGTCTACTTCACTGTTAGCCTAATCCCAATAGGCGTCTTCATCTTCAGCATTAGCCTAGTAACCCTAACCCTAATCCATCCATACTACGCAATAGATACTATTTTGCGTGAGCGTGAAGTTAATCCAGACCATGTTTTTAGGGGGAAGTTCCTGAGAATAATGAATGGGAATAGATTCAATAAGAAAAGAAGGGAGTAAACCATATTAAGTCCTAATTAATTCCTAAATTATGCAGAACAATGAGAATAAGAAGAATAATGAGAATAAGAAGATGCGTGATGTAACGGTTAGATTAAGTCCTGAAGCGTATACCACTGCCCGCGTATTGGCGAGCATGAATGATGAGAGCGTGAAGAAGTTTTTAAGTGAAGTTCTTGAGAATTGGTTAAGAGCTAAGAGGCGTGAAGCATTAACTAAATTAATTGAAAAACTACAAACCAATAACAATAATGATGATAACAATCAGACTGGCGTGACTGTTGGTGGCACTGATTCGGGGAAGTCCAGGGAGTAAGTAATATAAGGGGGTGAATTAAGTGAGTGGTATGCAAATGAAGAAGGCACCACGGAGAACAATATCCCTGAATGGGAGTAAATTCGTGGGCAATGTCCCGGATGATGTCTGGGAGAAGGCCCAGCAAAAGATTCAGGAAATATATGAACAATTCATGAAGGAGGCGCCAAGTAAGAAATTATACGCAATGGGGAAGGAACTGAAGCAGACTGGGCGTTACACTGG
>OFEH01000218.1_pt1 | contig 23831 bp, 22 predicted proteins | sample 1521031 | NCBI WGS metagenome assembly OFEH01 (sample SAMN05518350, study PRJEB24110) | hypersaline lake metagenome | isolation source: Grendel Spring, Yellowstone National Park, Wyoming, USA | place: USA:Grendel Spring, Yellowstone National Park, Wyoming, USA | collected 2011-11-16
CTTATTTGTCCTCCCCCGGCAAATAAACTTTTCGTTTATGTGCCTACATACTAACAACTTTAAGTAAACACTGAATGGGCGGTTGCCAAAATGATGCTGTCTGACCGTTTAGGCCAAAAATGAACTGGGCTTCTTTATCAACGAATTTTTTTATAAGCCAAGGACAAGCTATTCTGTCCACCATCGCTTTTTTCCTCGTAACCCATTTCATAATTTTATTTACGTAATTCCTATTATAAATATATTTATAAAACAAGAAGCTAAAATAAAATCATGAAAACTGACGTAGCAGTTATAGGCGCAGGTGCTACAGGTCTTTTTACGGCGCTTGACCTAAGCCTCAGAGGCATAAAAGTAACGGTAATAGACAGGTCAGGTTTGATCAGTGGAACTTCAGGCAGGATGCATGGGCCTTGGTCCTGTAAAATAAGCATCTGGAACTAACCCTGTTTTTTCTTTTATCAGATCTGCATATTCTTTTTTTAGATTATCAACTAGTTTTGATGATCTCCTGTCCTGCCATACTATTACGTTATGCAAAGGGGTTCCAGTTTCCTTATCCCAAACCACTAGACTTTCCCTCTGATTGGTAACCCCTATAGAATCTATTTTATTTACATTAACATTACTTATTTTAATCACTTCCTTTATACAAGCCTTTACGTTTTGCCAAATTTCAATTGGATCCTGTTCTACCCAACCAGGTTTTGGATAAATCTGAGTTTGCTCTTTAGATGCAAAGTATTCTAACGATCCTTCTCGTGAAAAAAGTGCTACCTTTGTATTTGTTGTGCCTTGGTCAATCGCCATTACGTATTTTTTTCTGCCACAAGTAATTATGGATTTTATAAAAATTTAAGCGTATCTACTTTCAAAAAAATTCTTTTTGCGTTATAAAATGTTCAAATTTTAAACAGTTTGTTCATTTTATATTCAAAAATATATGGATTAAAATAACAATATTTATATAACAAAACGTTGAAAGAGATCGTAATGAATCCTCTTTTATTTGGCCACAGAGGAGCAAGGGGCATGGCTCCAGAAAACACAATACCTGCTTTTGATTTAGCATTGCAGTATGGAATGGATGGAATTGAACTCGATGTACATGAATCTGCTGATGGCGAAATAATAGTTATGCACGATGAGCTGGTCGACAGAACAACTAACGGAAAAGGCTATATTAAAGAAATGACGCTGGAACAGATAAAAAGCCTTGATGCTGGCATAAAGTTTTCGCCTAAATATGCTGGAACAAAGGTCCCTACCCTTTCTGAGGTTTTTGAAAGATATCGTGAGAAATTTTTTTACAAAGTTGAGATAAAACACAGCTACGAATATTACCCAGACATTGAAGAAAAGGTTCTTGAAAGAGTTGATAAATTTAATTTAAAGAAAAACGTACAAATAATTTCGTTTGATTTTGATTCTTTAAAAAAAGTAAGGGAAATTGATAATGACATTGAGATAGGGCTGATAATTGAAGGAAGGCCCAGATGGTTTATAGATATAGCAAAAAAACTGGAGGCAAAATGGATTCATGCTTTCCACGGTTTGGTTTATAATAAAGACGACGTTATTGAGTTACATAAAAAAGAAGTAAAGCTAGGATTATGGACTTTAAATGAAATTAAAGATATAAGAAAGTTCTGTGAAATGGGAGTTGACGATTTAACGGGGGATTATCCAGACAGGCTTTCAAAAGAATGCAGAAAAGGTTATCATTAAATAAATCTATATGTTGATTTATTGATTTTTCAAGAACCTCTCAGTTAAAAAATAATTGAAAACTTGTTTATGTACTATGCAAGCTCTATAACCTTTAAAACTTTTCCATCTTTAAATGCAAATGCTTTCTTGATCTTTAAGTATATTTTCTTTCCAGTTTCGAAAAACCTGTTTTCCCTGTCCTTAATCCTAATGCTGTTGTTTTCCACGTCAACATAAATTATCGTCTCGTCTCCCTGGAACTCGACATATTTGACATCACCCTCTATGGTGCCTTCTTCTTTGTTTTCAAGTATATCAACGTTTTCTGGCCTAAAGCCAAGAGCATCAAAACCATCGTTAAGCTTTAGAATTGAAGATGGTAGCACGTTAAGCATCCCTATAAACGTAGCAACGAACATGGTCTTCGGGTTTTCGTAGACATCTTTTGGAGATCCAATCTGTTCAACAGCTCCATCGTGTAAAATTATAAGGTTATCGGCTATAGCCATGGCCTCCGATTGGTCATGCGTTACGTGTAAGGCTGTTATTTTGAGTTGTCTTTGCAATGACTTTAGATAGCTTCTTAGTTCTATCCTGACTTTAGCGTCCAGGTTTGAAAGCGGCTCGTCAAGAAGAAGGAGTTTAGGCCTTTTTATTATAGCCCTAGCTAACGCAACTCTCTGCTGCTGTCCACCGCTGAGCTGTCTAGGGTATTTGTTTATGTGTTCTTCTATTCCCATTATCTTTAAAACTTCAGTTACTTTCTGTTTTATTTCTTCTTCTTTAAGCCCTTTGACTCTCAGTGGCATGGCGATGTTATCGTATATAGTCAGATGAGGATAAAGCGCATAGTTTTGAAAAACAAATCCAATATCCCTTTCCCAAGGAGGCTTATTTGTTATGTCGTTGCCTTCTAAAATTATTTTGCCAGAATCAGGATAATCAAGACCTGCCACTACCCTCAGCATGGTGCTTTTTCCAGCGCCTGAAGGGCCCAGAATAACGTTATACGTTCCTTCTTCTATTCCTAACCTGTCAACGTTAAGAGCTATCACTTTTCCGAATTTCTTTACTACGTTTTCAAGAACAAGTATTTCTGTCAACCTTTTGTACCCCCAACCCTGTACATACGCTCAAGTCTGTTTCTCATTATATATAACAGTATTGCAGGCGGTATCAGACTAATCACAGAAGCTGCCGCTAGAGACCCATAGTGCACAGATTCATGTCCGAGCGTAGCACCTATAAATATAGAGTAAGTTTGAGCGCCATAAGGAGCAGCGAGGTTCATCGAAAAAGGTGAATATGTAAGCACAAGAGGGAATATTAACGCCCCCCAGGATATTATGAATGAGTAGAGAACAGCTATCATGACCCCATCAATGCTCATAGGAAGTATAACCTTGAAAAATGCTGACACTAAATTCATACCATCTACCTGAGCTGCTTCATCTATATGCTTTGGAAAATTTTTGTAAAAGTTATAGCTTAGCCATATTACAACTGGCAACACAAAAACCGGATAAGTAATTATGAGTGCCCAGAATGTATTGATAAGATGAAGCGCATTCATTATTTCATACAGCGGTAACATGAAAATTATTGAAGGTAAGGTATACACAAAGAGAACATAGATAAGAAGCTTGTCACCTCCAAAGTTATACCTTGACATAGCAAAAGCCGCGGGAGTTCCTATTAATATAGTTATGAGCATAACACCAACAGCAGTGATAAGACTTGATATAAGAAATGGCATCCCCTGTACAACTGCTGAAACATAATGGGATATTGATGGCGTTGTCGTAACTATTACTGGAGGAATTTCAAATATCTGGGCTGATGTCTTTATAGATTCTAGAAATATCCATACCATTGGGAATAAGAAAAATATTAGGTATATTATTGTGGCAATCCATACAGCTGGCCTTGGCACTTCGAAATTTGGAAATCTCGAAGCGAATTTCTGCCATCTTGAAGTTGTCCTCTTTGCTGGCCTGTTTGATGGACTTCCTCTGAGCACCCTCACAAAAGCGTAAGACATTACGGTTGACATAGCGCTCATTATTATTATCAGAACTGCCGCATATCCTATTAAGCCTGTAAAGAATTGCTGATATGAATAATATGCCAAATCTACGTTTGACATTGGGGGGACTTCCCCCTGCGTTACAAATATTGGGTCAAAGGTAAATGTAGCAAAAATTAGAGCAAGCACAAGAGCCATGAGTATGTTTGGCAGAATATAAGGCAAATCAACTTGCATGAGCTTCTTAATTCCCCTAACCCCATCTACTTTTGCAGCTTCTTCAATTTCAGGAGGTATAGATTTTAGTCCGGCATAAAGAAAAAGAGCCGACATCGGGAGGCTTTCCCACACGTCCATTATTACTATCATCCATATTGTTCTGAACCAGTTAAACCTTGCAAAATAATATACCGGCCCATAAAACGGATTGAGAACCAGCTCCCATGCTACTGCAGCTGTTACAAATGGTATAAATGCAGGCAATAGAATTAGTAGCAAAAGCACCTTACTGTCCGTTCTTTTCAAAATTGCTGCTAGTGGTATAGCAAGGGCTATATCTATAAATGGCACTGTAACCATATAAAATATTGTGTTTTTAAAAACCAAGCCAAAAAATGGATCCACTAATATAGTGTGATAATTGTACCATCCTGCCCATACTAATGCACCTGTAAATGTTTCTTTCTGAAAGCTTAAAATTACGTTCCCTATTATTGGATATACTGTAAATATTAAGAAATAGATTATAGCAGGTAAAGCTAAAACTCCGGCCCACTTCTCAATAGGCTTCATTTAAATGGCCTCCATATATTTTCTCCAAGCCAAACATATTTTAATTATTTTCATAGCACTTTTACTAACAGAACTTGCTTTTTGCTGGGCATTTATATGATAAGGTATTAAATCGCGCAGTATTCCCAGCACCATGCTTTAATAATAAAAAAATAAAAAATAAAAACTTTGCCCCTACAAAAAAACTTACAATGTAATGTGTTGCTGTTCTATGTATGACATCCACTCATACGCAGCTGTTTGAAGATCCTGCATGGCTAACGCTGGCGTTGGATGAGGTGATGTCATAAAGTTATAAACCTGTGTATTAAAGTACGGTATAAGCGTTCCTGTCAAAGATCCAATTACTGGTATAGCTGCAGCCTGTAAAACCGGCACTTTAGCCGTCAGAGCGAACTGATAGAAAGGCCCTAACCACGAAAGATTTGAGTTTTCAGCTGCAAGTTTTATGCCGCTGTAAGTTCCTGGTATGTATCCCATCGACACTATTCCTTTTTCATATTCTGTATCAGACATTGCAAACGCTATGAATTCAGCAGCCAGCTTTGGATTTGGACCATAAGGATTTATGCCCAAGAATGTTGGAGCCTCGCCAGTCATACCTCCAGGTAAAAGTGCTATTCCAAGATTGCCTGCTATTTTAGAAGTGCTTGCTTCATAATCTGGTATAAAGCTAGTCCACATTATGAACATAGCATACTCTCCGGTTTCAGGGAAATGCTCTTGCTGATCGTATCCTATAGGCTGAACAGAAAGAGGCGGCTCAAACTGTATAAGCTTGTCCCATATCATCAAAGCATCAACTCCTGCAGTATTGTTGAAAGCAGTTGTCCATCTTCCGTTAAGGTTCATCAAAAGAGTATAATATCCTGGGGGTTCAGGGACAAAGCCCGGTATCTTGTCTTTTAGTCCATAGTATTCAAGCAGAGGCATTATCATGTCTATGTCGGCGTGGTGGGAACTGTCAGGTATTAGAAGCGCATACTGAGTTACATGCGTCTGATTAATGAAGCTAGCTATGTCATAAAGCTGAGTCCAAGAGGTTAGGTTTGAAGGGTTAAACGCAAAACCATATTCTTTTTCAAATTCGGATGCCAAGGTTGCGTTTTCAAATATGCTTTTCTGGTATCCAAGCACGTAGCCGAACACACTATGTATAGGCACGCCTATAACTTTGATAATGGTTCCATTCGGCGCATAATAGAATCCACCCTGTTGCTGTTCTGAATATATCATGTTAGAAAGGTTTATTATGTTGTTATATTGTTGCAAGTTTGCGAGATATGGTGCTAAGTCAGGAGCTTGTGACGGATAAAACATGATAATCGCAGGTTGGGATGCTTTATCCTTTAACGCTGTTGATGCTGTTGTTACCATGTCTGAAAAACCTACGCCCTCTATATTTATTGTAACGTATGGATGGGACGCTTCAAAATCTTTAGCTACCATAGTGAGATATTGCTGTGTTTCGCTGCCGCTGTCAACCATGATAGTCAGCGTGACAGGTTTTGGCAGAGTTGATAAATAGTAATAATAGCCGCCTACTCCTGCAATAATTATAACAAACACAACGATTATTGCGACGGCTACTTTCCCTATAGATTTTTCTTTTCCTCTCATCGTATAATAATTTAAGATTAAGATATATATAAACTTAAAATCTAGCTTTTCATTTTTATATATATTATATGTATATATAAACTTAAAATGAGAAACAGTTATTTTATCTTCTATCTTTGGAGATTTTCCTTATTCTTAATTTTAGTAAGTTTTGCAAATTTTTTCTAAAATTAATTAATAATAAACAGATGCGACTTTTTATCAAAATGTTAAAAGTGATGATCTTTATAAAGTAACGACTCCCCCATAAATTACTTAGTATTGCCTAAAAATAAACATTTAAAAAAACAATAGAAATTTTAAAGTTTTTATTTTATAATAAACCCTCTTTTTCTAGTTTTTGTCTAAGATCAAGCGCTTCTTGCTCTGTCAGATCTTCTGATCTTTCATAAGTATACCCAAAATTTATGCCGGCCAGCTTTGCGGCATACCTGTAGCCTGCGCTGAAGCCATATGATTTTAGTATAGTTCTTACGCTGTTTACTTTTTTCTGAAGCTCTAGACCTTTCTTATAATCTCCTTTTTTCATGCTTTCTACAAGCTGTACAATAAGGCTGGGAAAGACGTTTATGATCAGCGAAACGATTCCAACGCCACCAAGAGTGTAAGTTGTGTATATAAGAGAATCGCTGCCTGCAAGTAGCAAGGATTTTTCAGGCATTTCTTCTGCAACCTCCTGAAGATGCCCGACATCTTTGGTGCTGTCTTTATAGCCTATAAAGCCATCTATTTTCAGAATTGAAACCACTTGAGCCGGTGTTAACAGGTTACCAAGCTGTTTTTCGTTATAAAGTATAAGCGGTAACTGAGATTTTGATGCTATGTTTTTAAAGTGTTCTACAGGGTTTTTTAAAGGGTACACTAAAGGCTGTGTTATAACAGCGTAGCCAGCCCCCGCATCTTTAGCATGCTTTATAAGCTCAAGAGTTGTATCAACCGAGTAAGAAGTTACAAGAACGGAAACTTCTTTCTTGCTAACATCTAATACGCTTTCTAGAACCTTTTTTCTTTCTTCAATTGATAGAACCAGTGCTTCCCCTCCTATACCATTTACCATAAACCCATCCACACCCTTTTCCTCCAAAACTGATATCGCTTCTCTTAGTGCTTTATGATCAACGTTACCTTTTTTGTCAAAAGGTACATAAGGTTCAGATATTGCTCCGCCAATCATAGGTTATTTGTCATATTGATAAATATAAATGTTTAAAGCTTAACCTTACAGCGGTTAAGCTGATGATCGTCCTTTATCGTGCTGGTTATAGCCAACTTACGGAAATGCACTAAGCTAATGGTAAATAATTTGCCTATCGACATTTATCTTTATAATACATAAAAGTTTAATTTCAGGGAGCTGCTGAAGCAAATTTAGTAGTAAACTGCCCCGCCCTAACCAGTAGATCAAAAATTTTTATCTGAATTTATGATGAATTTGTTATACTCATACATTATAAGGGTCATGCTGCTTTAGGTTGTTCTTTATAGCCTGTTTGCAAAAGCTTAAAAAACAAGCATTATCTATAGATTTTCCCATGTCTCAAAAATATTATTGCGCTTTACCATTATTAGATCGTAGAATTGCGTATGGTTTCCAAAAGCGGCAAAACGCCATCTTTCGCTAAAAATTTTGATCTACTGGTAACGGAGGGGTCTCTGGTAAAAAGATGAATGCAATCGACCTTGAAGCTCAGGAATACTGGATGAAAGCGTATAAAGCGATTGAATAAAATAACTCAATGATTTGCGCTTATCACAATAATGAGGCGGCACGCAGTCCGGGAAGCGTGATAAAATGTTCTTTGGAGCACGAACTCCATTCAGACCTCAACTTGATCTGAACATACTAAAAAAAAGCAACCGGAAAGCTGATCAAAAGAGCTGCAAAGCCGCTTTCATATCTTGTGTTTTACAGCAGATTATCCTTTGTTAAAGGAGAGTAACCCTCGAGACCTCGAGAACACTAGCCCCTTCAGTGTGGGAACAGTCCAGTATAGCTGCAAGAGCTTTGGTTTATTAAACCGAAACTTGTTGTTTTGAAAGCCTGTTTATTTTCTGGTTTTCAGCTCTAATTTAAGGTCCCCCAAAAGCCCTGTCTCCTGCATCCCCAAGGCCAGGAACTATGTAACCGTCTTCATTTACCCTAGGATCAACAGCCACTGCGTATATTTCTGCATTATTATCTTCTCTGTGAACCCTATCTATACCATAGTTAGTTGCAATAACTGATGCTATGATCTTTCTTTTTGGGTTTCCTTTTGCGGCTGTCTTTTGCACACATAAACAAGGAATTGACAGCCGCCCTATGAATGATTATTCAACACAGCAAATTAGAAGAAAAATTTTTTATATAACGTGTGATTTTCAGTTAATCAATGTCTAAGTTTAATTATGTAGGAGTGGATTTAGGTTCGTCTTTTATAAAAGGATCTGTCCTGGATGAGGATGGTACTCATTTAATAACTGTAAGGTCCAAAGCTCCTCATATATTATCTCCAAAAACTGGATGGACTGAAATAGATCCTTTTGAATATTATTTCTTATTCAGGAGATTCGTAAAAAAGCTTTTAAAGTACGTAAAAACCAATAAAATATATTTAGGTTTTTCTTCTATGGCGCCTGTATTTATTCCTGTAGATAACGAATGTTATCCGCTATATCGTGGCATTCTTTACAATGATACCCGAGCAAAAAGAGAAATCGAAGAATTAAGCATTTCAATAGGAGATACGGTATTTAAAGAAAATGGGAATCCTGTTAACAATCAGCAATGGCTGCCTAAGATTTTGTGGTTCAGGAAAAACTATCCTAACCTTTACGAAAAAACATGGAAATTTATTGAACTTACTACTTTTATATTATGTAAGCTTACGAATAAGGTTATAACCGACATTACAATGCTTCAAGAAGAAGGAGTATTAAATTTTCAAAAAAGAGAAATTTCAGAAAAGATACTTGATGCGATGAACCTGAAACGAGAAATGTTGCCCGATTATATCGATTTAAGCGAGACGCTAGAACCATTCAACATAGATGAGAAAGAATTTAACGTTAATGCTGGCACGATAGATTTTATAGGTTCTTCAGTATCATTAAACATGCTTGATAAAGATAAACTCGCGTTAATTCTTGGATCCACAGGCGTAATTAACTATTCAACAACAAATCCTAAGCCTGATAAAAGGCTTTATCTAGATCTTAGCCCAATACCTGGATTATATTATGTTAACGGGTGCACTTCGGCTGCAGGTATATTTCTTGATTACATAATGTCCCTTGTAGGAATGAAAGGCAAGTTTAAAAAAATTGACAAATATTTTTCTGAAAACGAAATTGACACATCCGGTTTGGTCATGCTTCCATATATTTTGGGCGAAAGAACTCCAATTTTTGATCCTTACGCAAAATCAGTGATATTTGGGGTTACTAATCTGCATAATAAAATGCATTTTATAAAAGCGGCAATAGAATCTATAGCTTTTTCAATGAAGAATCATTATGAAATACTGCAAGAATTAGGCTACAGATTCGATAACGTCTACTTAACAGGAGGTTTATCAAACCTAAAGATAGTGCAAAAAACTCTTCCTTCAGTATTGGGAGTTCCAATGATCAAAGTTGAAGAAAGCGACGAAACAATAGGCGATGCAAAAATGGCAATGGTCGCCTCTAAAAATTACAAATGGGAAGATGTAAAATCTTTTGGGCAAAAGTCGATTTTTGGATACAAAATTGATTTTGAAAGGATTTCATTTATCGAAAAAAATTATGTTATATATAAAGAATTATATATAAGATTAAAAGACACGTTCAAAATTTGTTTATAGCTTTTTATTTAAGTTAATTTGCTCAAAGCCTCGGCTATAGCTGGATGGATATCAACAAAACTGATCGGGCTTAATACGGTATCAGTACCTATTATTGCTTTAAAATTTTGTTCAACCAGTCTGTAGTAAGCTCCCTCGACTAGCAATGGGTGAACGCACGCAACATAAATGTCGTTCGCTCCTAGATTTTTTAGAAGTTTTGAGGCTTCAATTATTGTTCCGCCAGTGCTGATTATGTCATCTATAATTATCGCGTCTTTGCCCTTTATATCAACTTTACCTTCAACCTGTACTTCTCTTCCTGATAATCTTTTTTTGGTAAAAACGCCATAGTCAATGTTTAAATCTTCTGCTACAATGCTTGCCCATTGTCTTGCTTCCTCATCAGGCCCTATAACTACGGCATTGGAAAATTTGTAGTGCCTTTTTATGAATTCTGCAATTTCATGTACTCCTGTAATATTCATAAATTTTGAACCAAAAACCTTAGATGGTTCAGTTATTCTGTGAAGATGCATGTCTACGGTTATAACTTCATCAACATTAAGAGATTTGAACATATCGGCTACAGTAAAAATGCTTACTGCTTCTCCTGGATTAAACATTTCATCTTGTCTTGCATAAGCTAAATATGGAATTACCGCTATTATAGACCTTGGATTTTGTTTTTTTATAGCGTCCAAAGTTAGGATAGTTTCAATGAGAGATCTATTTGGATTTGGCTGAAGGCTGTTAACGTAAATAACTTCTTTTTGTTTTACATCGACTGGAACCCTAACATAAAGTTCACTGTCTGGAAATTCCTTTATTTCAACTGGCGAATAATTTACCTTCATTTTTTCAGATAGTTTAAAAGCTATATGTCTAGAGTTGCTTCCTCCTAAAATTAGATCTGGCATATGAAATAATCTGTTTAAGATATCTAAATCTTTTTCTATGTTTAATTACGATTGTCCTCTTCAAAATGTACTTCAAACCTTTTAGCTTAAAGCAGTTAATTAATATGTTAATTCATATTCGGTTTTGATATAGGCGCGTTTAATTCTAAATTTAGACAAATGTAAATGGAATTAGAAAAACGTAAATACAGTTCTAAAGTCACTAACTTTATGGATGACTTAAAGGATAAAACTGTAAAAGAACTAAAAAGTATGATTCCTGATCCTGAAAAAATTCTTAAAGCGGCTGATGAGTGGGGTTTAGGACCAAAAAGTAAAGACCTTATAAAGAGAGCTCTAAAGGTTGAAAGCCTAGGCGCTATGGCTTTTTCAGAATTTGAAACGACACCGATAATTGATAGAAGCGGAGAAGGAGCAATTGTTTACGATGTGGATGGAAAAAGCTACATAGACCTTATGGCAGGATTTTCGGTTAATAACGTTGGTTATAAAAGGCAAGAGATTCTTCAAGCTATAGTAAAACAATATGAAAAGCTACCACAATATGCAGAAATGTTTTCAGAGGAAAGGATAAAGCTTGGTGAAAAACTTTGTTCGATAACTCCAGGAGGCTTTGAAAAAAAAGTTTTTTATTCGCTGACTGGTAGCGAAGCTAATGAAATAGCAATAAAATTAGTGAGGATATACACAGGCAAGCCTTACATAATAACCCAATACGGGGATTATCACGGTCGTACGATTGGTACTGTTCCATTTACCCATAGCTTTTCTACATGGTTCCAGCAGTATCCAGTACCTTCATTAGATATAGGAGTTGCTAGAATACCGTTTCCATATGGGTATAGATGTCCATGTGGAAATTTTGAGGAAGAAGATTGTGCTGATGAATGCTTGCATTATGTAGATTATATGTTAAGTTCATCATACTATGGTTTATGTGATTCTTCTAAGGGTCTGTGCAACATATCAGCGTTTTTAATAGAACCCTTCCAGAGCGCGGCTGGTTATTATATACCCCCCAAGAACTGGCTGCCATCCTTGTACAAGTTAGCAAAAGAGCACGGAATACTATTTGTAGTAGATGAAATACAGGCCGGCATGGGGAGGACCGGAAAATGGTGGGCTATACAGCATTATCCTGAAATAGAACCAGACATAACAATAATAGGAAAAGCTCTAGGAGGAGGTTTGCCGTTTCAAGCCACCATTGGCAGAAAAGAAATAATGGATTCATGGGGTCCAGGAGCGCATTCTTCAACTTTTGCTGGATATTTTGTTGGTGTGGCAGCAGCTTTAGCCACTTTACAATTTATTGAGCAGAATGGCATTATAGAAAAAACAAGAGTTAACGGCGAATATTTTATCAAACTATTAAATGAACTTAAAGGGAAGCACCCGATGATCGGAGAAGTACAGGGTAAAGGCCTTTACATAGGGATGGAATTTATAAAAGATAGAAAAAAGACTCCTGCTACTAAGGAAACAACATGGCTTACGATGAAGCTATTGCAGATGGGGGTATTGGTTAAAAAAGCCGGATACTACAGGAACAGATTTGCTATATCGCCGCCTTTAACGATAGAAAAAGAAGAAATAGAAAAAGTAGTCCAGATATTTGATAAGGCGTTGAAAGAAACTGAAGAAAACTTTAATATTAAATATTGAGATTTAAGTTTAAATTTTTTAAAGTTTTTATAAAATAACAATTATTTTATTAAAATATTACAAACATGGCATTTTTTAATAAATATTGATCATTATTATAATAAAAATATGTAATTTAATATAGAAAAGTATATATTTTAATTCTAATTTATTGTTTTTGATGAAACCTGCTATAAGTAGAATAGCAATAGCAATCGTTATAATCGTAATAATTGTAGCAGCAATCGGTGGCGTGTATTACTATTACTATCAAATGCAGCAAGCATCTCAAAGGGTAGTGGTAATATATGCAGATTATAGTGCTAATGTTGCGCAGCCCTATTTCAATAACTTTACAGCTGATACAGGAATAAAAGTGGTACCATTATATGCATCAATGGGCGAGTTAGTCGGTAAATTGGTTGCGGAAAAATCTAGCCCGGTTGCAGACGTTTTGTTCGGTGGTGCACCATCGGCATATATTGGAGCAGATGAGCAGGGTGTTTTAGCATCTTATATACCACCTGCAGTTAAAAATGATCAAACATACCTTAATGCAAAATCATTGTACTCAAGCGACTGGACTTGGTATTCGTTCACTTATAACATTCTTGGTATAATAATTAACACACAGCAGATGTCAAAGTACAATCTGCCTATGCCAAAATCTTGGTGGGATCTATTAAATCCAGTTTACAAAGGCCATATAATAATTGAAAACCCATCTACTTCAACTACTACAGGACTAGGATTCTTTTCTTTGATGTGGCAGATATACATATCTAAGTATGGCATGCAGAACGGAACTGCAGCTTTTGAAAATTATGTTAAAAACTTCATGTCAAACGTAGTATCTCCAATAACTCCTGATGATGAGCATGCAGAAACAGTACTGGGACAAAGCACTGACGGTGCTGCTATAACAATAGATTGGATAAACGCGGCACCACTCTATAAAGAGTTAGATGGATACCCACTGCAGGCTATACTCGTTAACGATAACATTCTTGGGCCTACAGCAATGGGTATAGTAAACGGGGCTCCTCACATGAAAGCGGCTGAAGCATATGTTAACTGGGTCTTTTCTTACCAAGGGCAAAAGCTTATACCGACTGTTTTCCTTAAGCCGGCAATAATTTATAATAATATTACTCCTCCAGGGGACTTCCCGCCTTTGTCCACTGAAGAACAAATGGCATTTCCCTATAACCAAACTTTCACTACACAGTACGCAAACCAAATAGATTCAATATTTAACCAATATTCCAGTTTAGTCCAAACTTCTAGCTTAATTTTAGTTTTCTCTTCGTCTACAGTTAAATACGGCAACATTAATATGCCAGTATTCTCAGTTCCATCGCTAAATCTAAACGCAATGTTAATACCCACACAAAAAGAACCCCTCTTCTTTGTTTACTTAAATTGGCTGTTCTCACCAACAACTGAAGGAACTATTCTGTCAACACTACCGGGCAGTTTTGCTGGACATCTAATGAGCACTTTAATTTCTCTGATAACGCCCTCTACTGCCTTTTTAGCAAGCGTTTCGCCTAATAAACATGAATAAAAAAACTTTAAATTATTTATTAACTTCTATTTTTTTTATCATTTTGTTTTTCTTTATAATAATTCCTCTGTTTTCATTCTTTTTAACAGCTTTGATAGGTAAGCCGGGCGGTCTATACGTATTTTTAAAAAGCTCTTCCTTAAAATTAACTTTAAAATATTATTATAATGTCTTAACTGAACCATACTTCAAACAAAGTATATATGATACAATTTTGCTGAGCGTTTCAGTAACGTTCTTATCTTTTATTCTTTCTTTACCGATATCTTATGCATTATCAAGAACTACAATGCCTTTAAAAGAGCTCATAAGGGTTTTCCTGGGTTTGGGGATAAGTATTCCTGGTTTTATAGTCATGTACGATTTAATCATAATATCCACAAACGTAGGCTTGTTACCATTTTCGTTGTATTCTTACTACGGTTTGGTAACAGTGATGACTATAGCTTCAATTCCATTCATGGTAATGTATGTCACGTTGGCTTTTGACAATTTAGATTATAGGCTCATCGAAGCATCGTATGCAAACGGTGTTTCCAAAATTAAAACCTTTTTCCGTGTTACGATGCCATTATTAATGCCAGGATTTGTTAGCGGTTGGGTCATAGTATTTTTATTAACTACTGGAACCCTTTCCGTTCCTCTTTTACTTGCACCTCCAACGTTTCCGATAGTAACTGCTTACGCTTATGTTCAATTATTTTCTTTCTTTAACTGGGGAAATGCGACAGCTTTACTATCAATATTGCTTTTGATTAACATGTCGGTCATCATAGCTTATACTTTTAACCAGAAAAAACTGGGATTTGCTATAATAGGTGGTAAAGGTTTTCACCCAAAATACAATCAAAATAAAGTTATTATCGCCGTCCTCTTAATATATTCTTTAATAATCGGTTTATTGCCTATAATAGAAGTAATCATATTAGGTTTGGCCGCTTTTTCGAAGTTTTGGGTTCATACTTTGGTTCCAAGCGAATACACTTTGAACAATTTTAAGGCAGCCTTCCAGCTTTATTCTTTCGCTCCTTTTTCCAGCTTGATACTTTCTATTAGTGCTGGATTTTTAGCTATCTTAATTTCTTTCATATCGACTTATTATACAAGAATGGGTTTAGTAAAAGGTAAAAAACTTATAGACATTTTGACGCTCATCATTTTCTCGTTATCGCCGGTTATGATAGGAATAACATACCTCTCGAGTTTTTCTAATGACATTACGGCATTTTTTATAAACACGTTACCAATAGCAGTTATACTGGGCTATACATTTGGCAGAATTGGTTATTCAACAAGGGCGCTTGACATATCTGTTTCTTCTATCTCTAAGAGCTTGTTTGAAGCAGCGGATATAATGGGAGGAAGCTTTAACAAGTTCAGAAATATAGTTCTGCCTTTAATCATGCCAGGTATAATTGAAGGATTTCTCCTCGTATTTATAAGATCAATGATAGACTATGGAACCACAATTATGCTGGCACCATATAACTGGGCAACTCTTGCGCTAGGTTCTTATGCATTTATTTCGACAGGTGAAATTCCAGAAGGAGCGGCCTTGGGTTTAATCATACTGATCATAAATCTGCCTATCATGACCTATCTTTATTATAGAAGGGGGAAGACTTTCCACGAGGCGTTAATCGTATAATGTTATTTATTTTTTAAGCGTTAAACAGGTACCCTTTGTTCGGTAAAAACCTTACGTAGACTTTTGAAGAATCTGTAAAGTCATCTGAATTTGAACCAGAAAGAGAAATAGAAAACCTTAATTTAGAAGTCGTTTCAAGATAATACCTTACATTATTGCCGATGATTTTTTTAGATATAACGTTGGCCTCAAACGAATCTGGTGTCTTTTCTTTAGAAACTTCTAAGTTATTTATTCTGTAAACAAAAACCAAATTTTCGCTTGGGTTTATTAGCTCGTTTTTGGTCGTAATGGTAATTTCTCCAAGGTTTTCGAGGTTTAATATAAAGCTATTGGATGTCAACTGCCTTAATAGCTTGGCTTTAAAAACTAAGTTTTCACCTATAAATGTGGCTACAAAGATGGTTTTTGGGTTGTCAATCAATTCAGCAGGCGTACCGGTCTGTTCTAATTGCCCTTTGTTTAAGACTGCTATTTTATCGCCTATTTCGAAAGCTTCTTCTTGAGAATGAGTCACAAAAAGTGCTGTAAGCTTATTCTCCTTTATTATGTCGATCAACTCAATAAGAAGTTCTTTTCTAATCTTTTCATCTAGGTTACTTAAAGGTTCATCTAAAAGTAATATTTTTGGGTTTACAGCTAAAGCTCTAGCTATGGCTACCCTCTGCAGTTCTCCGCCTGAAAGCTGGTTCGGCATATTTTTTCTTTTGTTAAATAGACCAACCATTTCTAAGGCTCTTTTCGCTATTTCATCAGCGTTATTTTTATCTTTGATTACAAACTTGACATTGTCTTCTACAGACATATGAGGCCAGACAGCATAATCTTGAAAAACCATACCTATACCTCTTTTATTTGCTGGTATGGCTGTTACATCAGTCTCATCAAAAAGAACCTTACCTTCATCTGGGAACTCTAATCCAGCTATTATTCTTAGCAAGGTAGATTTACCAGATCCGCTTGGACCAATTATTACAAAGATTTCTTTATCCTTTATTTCGAAGTTTATGTTTTTTAAAACCTCGTGTTTACCAAATTTTTTGCTTATGTTTTCAACCTTAACATTAACCATACTAATTTTGATTCTTTCGTTTTTATTTATATTTTATGTTTTTATATTACATGTGATTTATTTTCAAATTAACCAAGATGAGCTTTATTAATTTATCTTTATCACCACCTCAAGAAGCCAGTAATCAACCCACTGATGCCATACAGCCTGGATTTTAATGAACGATTCAGGAAATTCATACGGCCTACCTTTCTTGCCCTCATTCATCTTATCCAATTCTTCATACCAGCTGTCAAACATATCTATCGGCAGCAAAAACTCACCCCTTATTACAAGCTCTTTATTACAACTTTTCCAGTTCCTTTTGTCGATAAACTTATTACCCCATCTTTTGTTATTATTATTGCGGCTGTCTTTTTCTTTTGGGCACATAAACAAGGAATTGACAGCCGCACTATAAATAATTATTCAACACAGCATTTTTTAAAATGATTATAAAATAACAATTATTTTATTAAAATATTACAAACATGAAATTTTTAATAAACTTTTTAAAAAATATTGATCAATAATATACTAAAAATATGTAATTCAATATAGAAAAGTATATATTTTAATTCTAATTTAATATTTTTCTATGGGTCAATCTAATAATAAGAATAATGATGCAAAGACAGAGCTTATACCTGGTCAGCTTGGTCTTTGGTCATTAGTGTTTATGACTGTAGCGGCTATATACCCGATGGCTATGGCAGTATCGAACGCATCGGCAGCGGTATCATACTCAGGCTTTGCCGCACCCCTTGTTCCCTTAATCGGTGCATTGTTAATACTCTTCGCTACAGTGCCTATCCTTGAGTATACAAGGATAGCAGCGTTTGCAGGTGGTTATTATGGTCTCGTTGAATTAGGGTTTGGAATTACGACGGGAAAGTTCCTTGGGGTATTTAGGATATTTTATGATGTATTCTTTGATTCATTAACAGCAACTGCATTTGCATATATAATATATACCACGTTTTATGTTTTATTTCATTATGAGATATCGGGATGGATACTGATATTCATGACAATAGTATTTTTAGTGTTAATGTACCTATTTACTGTAATTAATCTTAGGATTACAGCATGGACTAATAATATTATACAGATATTACAGATCGTGATCCTAATAGCTTTTTCAATCTATGTGATATTGAAAACACCATATAATAGCTTATCAGCATTCAATCCATACGTGGCACCAGGTGGATTAAGTGGATTTTTCCTGGGCGTTGTGTTAGCTGGGTTTCTATTCTTCACAGGTTATGGCGCACCGCTGTATTTAGCCGAGGAAGGCGTTGAACCGTTTAAGAATGTTTGGAAATCCATAATATATGGAGTAATACTAACAGCGGTGCTCGGGACCTTAACTATGTACTCTGAAGTTGTGAGTATTGGCCCTAAAAATGTGAGTTTGATCTCATCAGTACTTAATCCTGGTCTATCAGCCTACGTACCTTATTTAGGCTTGATCGCGGGCGGTATCTTCGCAATAATTGCATGGTTAGGGCAGTTAATGGGCGGTGTTGCACCGGGTCTTGGGGGAGTTAGAGATATATATGCATTAGCACGTGATAGGTTCTTTGGCGAACGCTTCTCTTCATGGTTAGTTAAAATAAATAAGGATGGAGCACCAGGTAATAGCGCATTGCTGAACCTAATTCTCGGGATAATTACAACGACTACCGTTGAAGCATTAATGATTTATTATTACGGTTTACCACAAGGAGCATTCTATGCATTATTCTTATCCGGCAGTAATGTGGTAGCTTACTGGTTTATAGTACACTTGTTATCAGACTTCGGTTTAACATCATTTTACTATAAAACTAAGATTTTATTTAAGAACATAAGAAGTATCTTAGTAGCTATAGTGGCACCTATCGGTGCTAGTGTAGTATTTCTATATTCATTCTACATGGGGTATAGTTCATTACCAGAACCATACTTTGGAGGATTTCTCTTCGTAATAGCGTCATTAATATTCAGTGCGATATACGTAGCAATATTACGAAAAAGAGGAGCAAGGTGGGAGTCATATATAACTAAGAAAATCAAATTCAGTACTACCGCAGATAATGACATTTCATAACAATAGAGAATATAATTGATGATTTTTTGTTTTTGATTGACCTTTGTTCTAACACATGTTGTTTACCATTAGGTCAAATTTTAGTTATAATATTATCAAATGAAAAGGTTTCATTCCATACTTTACAAGCTTCCTTATGAACGCTTTGAGTTGAGGTTCGTATGCTACCCATAGCTTCACTCTAACGTTTATTTCAGTTTCATCAATAAATATGGAATTGACATCGTGTTTGTCAACGTCAAAGGAGTCTAATACGAAAGAATACTTCTGGATACATTTCCATATTGCAACGTGGCTTCTCTTGATTATGGGATCGAGAACGTGAGAGGCCCTCCTTAAGCTCAAACTGTAGAAATAAAGAAATAAGGCATAGAGTATAAGTGCTATTGGGGTCCTTTTTCTGGTTTGTGCCATCATTTGCTAGAAAGAGGGCACTGTTAAAAAATTTTAAGAATTAAGTTAACGGCACCTTTTTTCGCAGAGTTAAAAGCACTGCTTAATGTCATAACAAACGCTTCCAATACAATTCAGCGCAATCAGAATATTTTTGCTTAATCAATAATACCTCGTGAAGAAATAGCCAGTCGGTAATTAAACTGTATTGTTTAAATATAAGCTTAAATAATCATATATGTTTAATATAGGCATGAATGATAATAGCTTAATACCGAGGTACATTGCAGCCGTTGCGGTTTTTGCAGCCTTACAGGCAGCCGTTCAACTTTCGATGGGTCCCTGGCTCATAATACCCGGAGTGCCAGCATCCACGTTGCCTTTCCTTGCGTTTCCCTGCGCCCTTGTGGCGGCAGTAACTTACGCCGCTGTTCGCATGAAAATGGGAGCGGTTGGTTTGAGTTTGCTTATAGGTGGCTTTTTAGCATTCATGGTGGTAGCATTTTGGCCTGTGCTTTTTCAGTTCATAGTTGCCGCTTTGATTGCAGAAATATATATTACAATAACAAAGATTTTTCATGTTAATGCAAATAAACCGTTCTTTTTTATTCTGGGAGGAATTATAATGTTTGGCAGGGCTCTAGGTTTTATGCTTGGGGTTTACGTTTTTTTGCCATTTGCATTTGAACGCTTTATCACCTTGGAAAGCCTTTCGCTATTCTTTTCATGGGCCATAGCTTTATCATTCATTGTAGGTGGGCTTGGGGGGCTTGCTGGTTACAGAATATCAAAGAGGGTGATAAAGTAAATGATCGGAAATTTAATAGAACGAACGGTGAAGGGTCAAGCTGAAGCTGCAAGGGAGCTTTTCAAAAGTTCCCTTACATGGGATGAAACTTTGGAACTGTTTCAGGCAGCCAGCTCCATAAGGGATGAAAAAATCGGAAGGAGAATTAGAATAGTGGGTCATCAGGGCAATGTATCGCCATGTTCTGTAAATCCGCCATGCAGGTTCTGTTCGCTTTCAAGCAGTATCAGCAAATACAGGTCTGAAAGGATATCAGTGCTGCTTGAAACCATAGTCAAAAATTCAATGTATATGGTAAAGAGAGGCGCAGTAGCACTTCTTTATGGAGGGGGCATTTCTCCCCTCAGCGGCAAAATAGCCGTTGAGATAGCAAGAGCGGTGAAGAAAATAACAGATGTGGAAATTTACTTTAACGTTGGCCCAATTCCAGAACATGATGTCAGCGTTTTGAAAGATCTTGGAGTGCGGAGGTTTGTAATTTCACTTGAAACATTGAACAGAGAAGCGTTTTCTGACGCCAGGCCAGGCGACAGCTACGATGAAAAGATCAAATTTATTGAGCTTCTTGCGGAAAATGGACTTGGCGTGTCAGTTATACTTATGAACGGTGTTGGAAGTGATGCTGATTTGATAGATTCTATAATATCATTGCGTGAATATAAGAACCTTTCAGGCATCAGGTTGTCCACGTTTAACCCTGTACCGGGAACACCATGGGAAAATAGGGAACAGGCTTCGATCATTAAAACGCTCAGGGCCTGTGCCATAGCAAGGCTGATGTACCCTGAAGCGGTGATCGACCTTGCTGCAGGGACGCCTGATGGTGTAAGACCACTCTCATTCATTGCTGGTTGTGGGAATGAGGTGATAGGCATAATGCCAGGAAAGGATAGAATAGAAGAGATCAGGCGCGAAGCCGGAGCCTTAGGATTTTCCGTAGAATAAAATGTCACCATTTATAATGGTGGATAACCTTTCGTGCAGATATAAGGGATCAGAAAGGTGGGCCATAAGGGATGTTTCCTTTTCAGTGAACAGGGGGGAAACTTTGCTGCTAGCAGGTTACAGCGGAAGCGGAAAGTCCACGGTATTAAAATCGATTGTGGGTTTGATGCCTGGCTTTTACGGTGGAGAGTGCAGGGGCAAAGTGGTTGTGGACGGTTTGCCCGTAAAGGACACGCCCACAAGGGAAATAGTAAAGAGGGCCAGCTACCTTCCCCAGAACCCTGAAAACTACTTTGTTACTACAACAGTTGAGAGCGATGTGGCATTCACATTGGAAAACCTTGGCATGCCATGCAGTGAAATAAAGAAAAGGGTTGAATGGAGCCTTTCTGTCCTTGGAATCATGGACCTTCGGAAAAGGAGCATCACAGAGCTGAGCGAGGGTCAGAAGCAAAGAGTGGCCCTAGCCGGTGCAATTGCTTCAAAGCCTAAAGTTCTGTTGCTAGATGAGCCAACAGGATTTATGGACTCCGAAAGCGCTGAAAGCTTATTAAAGACCATCAATGAGCTGAAACGTAATTTTTCAATGACTGTGATAGTGGCTGAACACAGGATATGGCAGCTACTGCCTTATACAGATAAATTAGCTTTGATGGACGAAGGAACGGTTCAGTATTTTGGTGACCCAAGCAAATATAGAAAGTTTAATGCTGCTGCGGAGCTCTCTTATCAGCCAAGCAAGCCAATTAACTGCTCGCCAGCGGTAGTAGTACAGCTGAACGGTGTCTTTTACAAGTATGGAGACTTTATGGCATTGAAGGGGGTTGACCTTACTGTGCGCAAGGGTGAATTGCTCTTCATCCTTGGGCCAAATGGAAGCGGAAAGTCAACGCTTTTGCGAATCATCAGTGGCATATACAAGCCATTTAAAGGAAATGTAATCATAAATGGCCTTGACACGCTTAAAGTCAGGCAACAAGCCATTTCAAGAATTGTCAGCTACATACCCCAGAACCCTGACCACGCACTGTTTGAAGAATCTGTATTAGATGAGCTGGCATTTGGCGCCAAGAACTTCAAAGTTTATGAGCCATATGAAAAGGCCAGAAAAGTGGCAGATATGTTCAAATTATCGAGCTTACTGACAAGGTCTCCATTTGAATTAAGCTGGGGAGAAAAGAAAAGGGTATCCATTGCTTCAGCGATTGTCTGGGACCCTGAGATCATTTTAATGGATGAGCCCACTGCCGGACAAGATTTAGAGAACAAGAAAATGATAGCAACAGTCATACATAAACTGATAGAGCTTGGGAAGACGGTTGTGGTTGCTACGCACGATATAGAAATGGTTTCTCTATTATTACCAAGAGCCAGGACCGTCAAAATGGTTGATGGAAAGCTGATAAATGAAGGAATATCAGAGAGCATTAATCCAGAAAGGGGGCCCTTTCTACAGCACGGTGACCTTCATGTCTAGCCTTATAAATGGGTTTTATGAAAGTTTCATGAATAAACCTGTAAACAGCATTGTGCACAGAAGGGACCCTCGCATCAGAGCGCTCTTCCCTCTAATGTCAATACTTGCCGTTTTTGTTTCTGAGAAGCTAGCTGTGGATGTGCTGGTAATTGTTTTAATTTTTGCCATGGCAGCATGCTCGAAATCATTAAAGCGCATTTTAAGGCTGTCCATCTCAATACTGCCATTTGCAATCCTGATAACAGCCATAAATTTGATCATGAAATATCAGCTAGAAATTTCTCTGGTTTCGGCATTAAAGTTCGCAGGCGCAGTATTCAGCATTTCTATGATAATAATGCTCATATCTCCGGAGGAAATGGAGCAAATTGGCAGGTGGTTAAAGCTGCCCAAGGCCTTAACCTTGCTCTTTTCCCTTTCCTTAAGGCTGCTCCCCGTAGTGCTCTATGATATCAGGGAAGTGTTTTTTATTCAGCGTTCGCGCGGAGTTGTCTTTAACACAAAAAATCCATTTAAAATCATAAACGCTCTGAGGTCGATCATAATTCCAACTGTCATAGTTTCGTTGTTAAGAAGCAATGAGCTTACGGATTCCATAATAGTAAGGGGTTTTGGGATAACTGAAAAGCCATCGTATTGTCGTGCCTTTCATATGTCAGCTTATGATTGGGTTTTCACTTTGATTTCTGTAATAGCTGGGGGAATGCTGATATTTTATGCTTTGTAGAGCTAACAGGAGTTAGTTTGAGACAACAAAGCAAGGGAGCCTGAACGGTTTATCAATATAATTCAAAAATTCAGTACTCCCGCAAGTATAAAATTTCACTCTTCTGAGGAAATTTATTAGGGGCCTCATCGGTTTTAACGGTTTAGTGTATGAACAAATGAGGCCCAACAGGAAATTGGCGAGCTGTATAAACTCTGCTCTAAAGCCTTACATGATAAACTCGGGATAAACTTTGCAAAAAATTCAAAGCACAATGATATGATAAAGCCTTTGATTTATATTTCAATAAATAATGCATCTGCAGAATCTTTGAAATACACTAAGGGATTCCCTTCACCAGACACACTGCTACGCAGGCTAGAGAGCCTTGACCTAAAGCATGTAGTTGATGCCTTAAACGAAGCCAACAGGATCATATTGAGCGGTCATGCCAAAGATGGGATGAAGATGGCAATTGACTTCACTGAAGAGCCATATTATGGAAAGTTAGACATGTACGTGACGAGGAGCAAATATAAGAGCGGAACGTACACATTTCATACTTTTGCTACAATAAGCGTTGTTGGGAAAGATGAGAAGGAAAGGCTAACTTTGTACTCCTTGCC
>OFEH01000219.1_pt1 | contig 23810 bp, 22 predicted proteins | sample 1521031 | NCBI WGS metagenome assembly OFEH01 (sample SAMN05518350, study PRJEB24110) | hypersaline lake metagenome | isolation source: Grendel Spring, Yellowstone National Park, Wyoming, USA | place: USA:Grendel Spring, Yellowstone National Park, Wyoming, USA | collected 2011-11-16
GAGCCGCAGCGCGTCGCCCCACGACATCCCGCGCATCGGGTGGAAGATGCGACCGGGGTCGCCGGCGTACGCGGCCGCGTAGATGAGAATAACGACGGCGAGGGGCAGCAGCGCCTCGGGGTTCACGGTCGCGCGTGCGTCCGCGCCTTAAAAGGCGGTAGAATACGCGGGGGTGGAATGAGCTACGGTGAGACCCCGATCCAGAAGCTCAGGACGTATGGGACCATAATGGTCCTCGCGCTCCTAGGGCCGCTCCTAGTGTCATTCATAATCTGGATAGTGGGGAGCGCGTTCGCCGCGGGGGGAGGCGTTGCGCCCGGCATAACATATGGCATCTACACCGGGATCTCCAGTAATACCACCGGGGTCACATACCTATGGATAAACAGCCCGGCGAATGGTGGCGCCTTGAGCTCTCCAAAGTTCCCCACCGTCATGCTGGACATACTGAACGAGCTGATAGTGATCATCAGCCTGGCGGTCGCGATATTCACGGGGATCGAGTTCATGGTCTCCCTCTTCAGTTACTACGCCGAGCGGCACTGACCCCGGCGGCCCGGCCCAGAGCGCGCCCTCACTATTTTTCTGACCTCGAGTGGGCTACACGACCGGCCGCGCGACACGTAATATCAGTGCAAGTATTACCGGCGTGGCCCCACCCGCGCTTTTAAGGCTGTAGAATACTCGGCGCCGAATGAGCACCAGCTATACCATCACCACCGGGCCCGTCAGGGCCTCGGGATACGCGCTCCGCTTCCGCCGCGCGGCCTACGCGGCCGCGAGGGCGCACCCGAACGTGCCGGCCCCGGCGCTGAACGAGGAGGTGGCGCGCGTGAACAGGGCGATATACAACGCGCTCGTCGCGCTCGGCGTGCCGAAGGGCGCGGTGCTGGTGATCTCGGCGGCGCTCTCATTCGAGGGCGACCGCCCGAGGATCTCGGACGTGCGCATCGACGTGATGCAACGCGACGACGTGCTGAGCGAGGACGTCACCAAGGCGGTCGCGGCCGAGCTGGCCCGCGCCTGAGGCCGCCGGATCGCGGCCGGCTCCCTTCCCTTTTATTTTGTCACCGCGACCAGCTAGCGATGAGGAGCTGTTCGGTGCCGCAGGGCGTGAGGGTCCTCGCCGGCGTCTACAGCGCCGCCGGGCGCCTCCCGACGCTGGGGTCGCTCGACGGGCGCCTCAGGCTCCAACGCGAGGCCTACCTGTTCTCGATGCACCCCGACCTCGCTGAGATCCGCGGGCTCGGCTTCACGATGTACGTGGCCGGGCCCTACTCACCCGCGCTCGCCCGCGCCTACGACCGGCTGGAGTGCGCGGCGCGGGACGCGCCCGAGCCGCCCCCCGGGGCGCTGGAGTACGCCCGGGAGATCCTGAGGATGGACCCCGTGCGGCTGGAGGCGGTCGCCCTCCTGGCATTCCTCTGCGACTTCGCCGAGAGAACTGGGTCGCTCGGGCCCGCCGAGGTTCGCGAGTCCGCGATGGCGATGGTGGTGAACGCTGAGGTCCGCGCCGAGGTGCCGCAGGCGCTGGAGGCCTTGAGGGACCTCGCCGCGCACCACGGCCTGCGGCTGCCCGGGCCCTGCGCCGGGGGATCCCAACCGGGGCGGGCCCCGGCGTTTTAAGGCCTTGGCGGCACGGGGGGTTCGCCTTGCCGGGGAGGGGGTTCGCGCTGCGCGGATCCACTTTCCGCTTCCGCACGGAGGCGGGTCACGTATACGTTACTGTGAACGCCGATGGGGACGGCCGCCCGGTCGAGGTGTTCGTGCGCACGGGCAAGTGCGGCTCGACCCTGAACTCCCTCGCGGAGGCGCTGGGCCGCCTCGCGAGCCTCGCGCTCAGGAGCGGCGCCGACCCGGAGGAGGTCGCGCGCCAGCTCCGCGGCATCAAGAGCGTGCAGACGCGGCAGGAGGCCGGCGCGCCCGTGACGGCCGTGGACTCTATCCCGGACGCGGTCGGCCTGGCCCTAGAGCTGTTCTTGGGGGACGGCCGGCAGGAGGCCGCGCACGGCGCCGGGGAGGAGGGCGCCGAGCTGTTCCTGCGGATCGGGCCGGCGGGCGAGCGAGGGGTGGGGGCATCCCCGGAAAGCGACCCGCGCGCTATACCTTAATAATAATATAATGATAGAACGTGCCGTGGCGCTGAACCCAATGAGGTACCACGCCCCGAGCGCCCACGCGGGCGTAATATCAGTGCTGATATTACCCGACCGCCCCGGGCCGCCACCGGGCGGCCCCCTTTTAAGCCGCGGGCCCACGCGGCGCCGTGAGCGACGGCGCGCCGGAGGGGCAGGGGGCGGCGGCCGAGCGCGTGCTGTGGCGCGGCCGCGCGAGCTACAGGTCGCAGGCCGCACTATTCTTGACCGGCGCCGTCCTAGTGGCCGCGGGGGTCGCGATGCTCCCGCCGGCCGCGGCGACTGGTATTCCGGGCGCGGCCGACATCGCCTCCGCGATCGCGGCGCTCGGGGTCGTGGCGATCGTGACGGCGTACCTTACCGTGATGGCGACCGAGTACACCGTGACCGACCGCGGCGTGCGCGCGCGGCGCGGCATACTGTCACGTAGCGTGGTCGAGGTTCGCGGCGAATGGATCACGGGCACGAGGGTATCACAGGACGCGCTCGGGCGGATATTGGGCTACGGCGATGTCGCCATCGCGACCGCCGGCGGCACGGGCGCCGTGCTGGCGGGCGTCGCGGATCCCGCCCACGTGGCAGCCGCCGTGGAGGGCATCGCGCGCGCCGCGCCGCCTTATAAGGCGACGGCACACTAGTGCGCGAGGTCGCTTGCCGGGCGACGCGCACTGCGTGGAGATCGACCGGGTTCTCGGGCTCCTGCACCTCGTGGAGAATGTCGGTGGGGCGGCCGACCCCGTGTACCACCTGAACGGCCAGTGGCACGAGGAGGTGCGGGCTGCGCTCTCGATGGGCCTCGCGGAGCTCCGTGGCGGCCTCGTGGCGCTGACGCCGGACGGCGAGGCGGCGCTGGCCGGCGACGTTCGCGCGCTCCGTGAGGCGATCCTCAGGTTCCCGGCGCTCCGCGAGGTGATCGCGCGCCTCCGCGCCGCTCGGGTCCTCAGGACGGGCGACCCCGAGGTGGCGTGCGCGGCCGCGTGGTTGGTAGCGGCCGGGCTCGCGGCCTGGGATCCGGACGCGGGCTTGATCTGGGACCCGGATCCCTTTTAAGGCGCGCCGGCACGCGCGGGCGTGAACACTTATAGGCACCGCGCGGTCGGCGAGTCCATCGGCGCTGTCCTAGTGCTGATACTACTGATAGCTGCGGCCGCGGCGCTCACGTTCGCCATCGCCTACATGTACGGCGCGCTGGCCTCGGCGCACAACGCCCAAGTGGCCGCCGGTAGGCCGGCGCGGGAGAACCTGAGCCTCGTGTACGTGGCCCACATACCGCCGAACGGATCCCCCGGCGTAGTGGTCACGAACTACGGCATCCCGACCACGATAGTCGAGGTCCTCCAGGTGGTCGGGAGCAATGTGGTCGCGCAGCCCGTCGACATACCCCTGTCCACGGGCGCGTCCGCCACGATACCGCTCCAGTCCGAGGCGTTCGCGCTCGTGACGTCCAGTGGGGCGATCTTCACGTATAATATGGGCAATGCGTCCTCGGTATCGCTCGTATCGATTGGGGCGCAGACGGATCCGCCGCCCGGGCTGTACTACGTGACCGGGAGCGTGACGATCAACTCCACCTCCCACACCGAGTGGGTCGTGAACGGCACCACTGAGAGTGAGGGCACTCAACTGAGCTTGAACGTGGACGGCCCGACCACGGTCGTGGCGCTGGCGACGGCGCCGGTGACCTTCGAGGCGCAGGGCTTGGGATCCGACGCGCAGGGGATGGCGCTGATAGTGACGGTGAACAACCAGTCCGCCACCTACGCGGCGAACCAGCTGCCCGTGACGCTGTACCTGCTCCCCAACACGGAGGTGTTCTACAGCTGGGCCTCCCCGATCTCCGGGTCCACCGGCGTGCGGTACGTGTGGGAGAGCACGAGCGGGCTCGCAACGGCCCAGAGCGGGACGTTCACCGTGCCGGCCCAGGGCGGATCCGTGGTCGCCACCTACGGCACGCAGTACTACCTGACGGTGCAGGCCAGCCCGGCTGCCGGCGGGTCGGTCTCGCCGGCCTCGGGCTGGTACAACGCGAGCACGCAGGTGCAGATATCGGCGACCCCGAACTCGGGCTATGAATTCTATGGGTGGGTTGGCTCCGGGAGCGGCTCATACACCGGGTCGAGTAACCCGGCCACGATCACCATGAACGGCCCGATCACCGAGACCGCATACTTCCAGATAGTGATCACGTTCTCGGCCAACGGCCTAGGGTCCGATGCTCAGGGAACCGTCCTCACAGTGAACGGGCAGTCGTATAGCTACTCAAGCCTCCCGGTGAGCATAACGGTGCCCTATGGGTTCACTGTCTCGTATTCTTGGAGTTCGCCGGTATCCGCCGGCACCGGGAAGCGGTACGTCTGGCAGAGCACCAGTGGTCTCGCGAGCGGCCAGTCCGGGTCCTTCACGGCCACACAGCCGGGCAACGTCACGGCGACCTACGCCACACAGTACCTGCTCACAATGGCCGCGAGTCCCTCGCAGGGCGGCACCACGAACCCGGCGCCGGGTAGCTACTGGTACTACGCCGGCACTCAGGTGCAGATATCGGCCACCGCCAATTCGGGCTACCAGTTCTACGGGTGGAGTGGGAGCGGCTCCGGCAGCTACTCCGGAACCAGCAACCCGGCCACGATAACTATGATCGGGCCGATATCCGAGACGGCCGTATTCTACGTGCAGGTCACGTTCTCCACCACGGGTATGGGATCCGACGCGCAGGGCACAGTCCTCACTGTGGACGGCTCGACATACACGATCGGGCAACTTCCGATCACCTTCGTGTGGCCGTACGGATCCCAGCACTCGTTCTCGTGGAGCTCCCCGGTGTCCGCCGGCTCCGGGAAGCAGTACGTGTGGCAGAGCACGAGCGGGCTGAGCACCGCGCAGAGCGGGACCCTAACGGTCAGCGGGCCCGGGAGCGTGGTGGGCAACTACGCGACCCAGTACCTCCTGACGATGCAGGTGAGCCCGAGCGACGCCGGCACGACGAGCCCGGCCCCCGGTAGCTACTGGGAGGCCGCCGGCGCACAGATACAGATATCGGTGACGGTGAATTCCGGGTACCAGTTCTACGGGTGGATAGGATCCGGGAACGGCTCGTATTCCGGGCCGAACAACCCGGCAACGATCACAATGAATGGGCCGATTACGGAGACCGCGAGCTTCTACGTGCAGGTGACGTTCTCCGCGCAGGGGCTGGGCTCCGACGCCTCCGGCACGATCCTCACGGTGGACGGCCAGTCATACTCATACTCGCAGCTGCCCGTGACGTTCTCGTGGCCGACTGGGTCACAGCATTCCTTCGCGTGGAGTTCGCCGGTGCCCGGATCCAGTGGGGTGCAGTACGTGTGGCAGAGCACCTCGGGCCTCACGACCGCCCAGAGCGGTACCCTGACGGTGAGTGGACCCGGATCCGTGGTCGCCACCTACGGCACGCAGTACTACTTGACGATGGCCGCGAACCCGCCCTCCGGAGGGTCGGTCTCGCCCGGATCCGGGTGGTACAACGCTGGCTCCTCGGTTCAGATATCGGCCAGCGCCAACTCTGGATGGGCCTTCTCGAGCTGGTCGGGCTCGGGGAGCGGTAGCTACTCCGGAACCAGCAACCCGGCCACGATAACCATGAACGGGCCGATAACTGAGACCGCTAACTTCTATGCGGGCGTGACGCTGAGCGCGACTGAGGGAGGATCCGCCTCGGCCTCCTGGTCCGGCGGTTCCGCCTCAGTCGGGGCCGGCCAGTCCACCACGTTCTATGTGCCGGTCGGGACGACCGTGCAGTTCACGGCCACGCCCATCTCGTCGCAGTTCGCCGGGTGGGTCGGATCCGGGAACGGCTCGTACACCGGAACCAATAACCCGGTCTCTGTCACGGTGAACAACCCAATATCAGAGCAGGCGACGTTCTCAATACAAGTGACCTTCACCGCGAGCGGCCTCGGCTCGGATGCGCAGGGCACAGTCCTCACCGTGAACGGGCAGTCGTATGGCTACTCGAGCCTCCCGGTGAGCATAACGGTGCCCTATGGATCCACGGTCTCGTACTCATGGAGCTCGCCGGTATCATCGTCCACTTCCGGCAAACGGTACGCATGGCAGAGCACCTCGGGCCTCGCGAGCGGCCAGTCCGGATCCTTCACGGCCACGCAGTCTGGGAACGTCACAGCCATCTATGTGACCCAGTACCTCGTCACGGCCGAGCCATCGTACTACCCGGAGTATATATGGGCCCTCCAGAACGGCCAGGTGGTCGGGCCCTACACGGGGTCCGCTTGGCTGGACGCGGGCTCGCAGGTCTACGTGACCTCACAGTTCGCCATCTACGATGGCCAGTACATGAGCAGCGGCGTGCTGACCTCGTTCTCGCTGAGCGACCAGTACTTGGATTACGGGGGACAGACTTACAGCGGCTACCCGGACTGGCCGTTCAACTCGCCGCAGGGCAACTTCGTGATGCAGTTCTACGGCGCGTTCATAGCGCCCTACACGGGCACCTACACCTTCGCCCTGACGAGCGACGACGGCTCCGCGTTGTGGATAAGCACCTCGCCGCAGTTCACGCCGTCCACGGCCACGCTGGTGGTAAACAACTGGTACCAGCAGGGGGCCACCATGAGAACTGGAACAATCTCGCTCACGGCCGGGCAGGTGTACTACATTATGGTGGACTACGAGCAGGGGGGCGGCGGCTATATGCTGAACCTGCAGTGGCAGCCGCCCGGGACCTCCTCGCTCAGCGAGATGCCGGTCTGGGGCACCGCTTGGGTCTACGCGGCGCCGTTCGTCTCGAACACCACGAGCACCGCGTACTCGCCGAGCGCGAGCGGGAACCCGAGCACCGAGCAGTTCTACGACCCGGTGTTCTGGAGCACCTCGAACCTCACCGGGCCGGCCACCGTCGGACCAACTTGGTCGGCGATACAGTTCACGCCGCCGACCCCGGTCTACCTGAACACCGCGGGCGTGGCGTCCAACGCGCAGTGGACGGCGGTGTTCGGCGGCGGCGCTTGGAAGGCGCAGGCAGCAACCTACTACTCGAAGACGGTCACGGTCACCCCGGGCTACTATGTCGTGGTCGTCGACTGGGTCAATCAGGGCGGGCCGGGAGTGTCCGCGATCAGCATCTCCGGCGCCACGATGGAGTCCTATGGTTGGGAGGTGGAGACCTGGCAGTACAAGACCTCGGGCATGCCGCCGTACAGCGACCTGAACCCGACATTCCCCCTGCAGCCGACCGGGTTCGTGGACGGCGACTTCGCGCTCCTCGGGTACGGCACCTTCCCGCGGATGAACTATGATTATGGTACCCCGAGCTATCAGGGCAAGACGTACCTCGGCATGACATGTGTGCCGTTCCCGTCCACGGTGAACGGATCCGTGCAGTTGAACAACAACAACCCCTCGCAGAGCCCCGGCTACACGGCCATCGGGATATTCTACTTCCAGTCCTCCGTGACCTTCCAGATAGAGACCGATGATGGCATGGAGGTGTTCTTCGCGCCCGTGAGCGGGTCGGTCAGCCCCGCGACCGGCGCGTTCGCGAAGGGGGAGCAGGTGACGCTCAGCGCGAGCCCGCCGTCCGGCCTGTACCTCTCGCGGTGGGTGGGGATCGGGCCGAGCGCCTACAGCGGCGCCGCCGCTAACCCAACGGTGACGCTCGCCGCGAACACCACGGAGATAGCGGTGTTCTCGCCGCCGTACTACCTGACCACGGCCGGGGTCCTGAGCAACTGGGTGCCGGTCTTCGGCGGGAGCGCTTGGAAGGCGCAGGGAGCAACCTACTACTCGAAGACCGTCTCCGTCACCCCCGGCTACTACGCGGTGGTCGTGGACTGGGTGAACCAGGGCGGGCCCGGAGTGTCGGCGATCAGTATCTCGGGCGCGACGATGGTGTCGCAGGGCTGGAACGTGGAGGCGTGGCAGTACTACACGTCGGGGATGCCTCCCTACTCGGATCTCGACCCCGGCAACCCGCTGGTGATAACGGGCGTGCTGAACAACCAGTTCCAGATACTCGGATATGGCACCTTCCCGAGCGCGTCCTATGATTACGGGACCCCGAGCTACCAGGGCAAGACGTACCTCGGGATGACGTGCGTGCCGTTCCCATCGAGCGTCGGGGGATCGGCCCAGCTGAACAACAACGGGCCCTCGCAGAGCCCCGGCTACACGGCCGTGGGGATATTCTACTTCCAGTCCTCCGTGACCTTCCAGATAGAGACCGATGATGGTATGGAGGTGTTCTACGCACCGGTGGCCGGCTCCGTGAGCCCGTCCTCGGGATCGTACGCGCCGAACTCCCAGATATCGCTGTCCGAGAGCCCGCCGTCCGGGTCCCTGTTCGTCGCGTGGGCCGGGATAGGGCCCGGCGCCTATTACGGCACGTCCACGAACCCGACCATCACCCTGTCCGGGAACACGACCGAGGTGGCCGAGTTCAGCTATGTCCAGAACGGCGTCCAGTACTTCGGCGGCCAGTCCTACCAAGGCAGCGCGCTGGTGATAGCGGACGGCAACCCGGCCCTCCCGGTGCTGGTGACCAACACGCAGTCCGCGGCAGACCCGGCGCCGTTCCAAGTCCCGGTCTCGTGGAACCCGAGCGCGCTCTCGGCCTTCGAGTCCTCCTCACTGGGGAACGTGCGCTTCGTCTTCCCGGGCGGGGCGCTCGCGAACGCCTGGCTGCAGACCTCCTCGGCCACCTCCTCATCGTCCAGCGCCACCGCGTGGGTCAAGCTCCCGAACGGGATACCGGCCGGCGGCAGCGCCCTCCTCTACTTGGAGTTCTACCCGACCACCACCGGCTTCGACGGCAACTACTGGGGCGCGGCCGGAACCTCGACTGACAACGGCCAGACCGTGTTCAACGCCTACGCGGACTTCCAGGCCGGGAAGAGCTACGGCTGGAGCTGGGGCGGAAACACCAACCCCTACTTCGACTCGAACGGCCTGGTGCTGGTGGACTGGCAGTACGGCGCGGGCGAGTGGCTGGCGCCGCCCAACAACATACCAGAGGTGCCGACGATACTGGAGGTCGGGTGGGCCTACTCGGGCGACGCGGACGCGCTCGCGGTGTCGCTGTTCGGGAACAACGCCAACACGTTCCCTGCCGGAATCGTTGGGGGCACGGTGGGAGGCGGCACGCCCGCCAGCATGGACAGCACCTACGCCCAGTACGAATTCTACACGTCCCAGCAGTGGCTGAAGAGCTCGTACACCAACTCGATACTCGCCAGCGGATCCTTCACGGGCCACCAGTGGCTCGGGAGCTTCAACTACGTGACCAGCTATATCATAGTCACGGGCAACTGGGCGCAGTCCGGCTGGGTCGAGAGCACGAACAGTGAGCCGTACCCGGTCACCGCGCTGTCCAACGTGCCGATTGGGTGGGACGCCATATCCGCGAACCTGAACTACAACCCCTACCAGTACCCGCAGATGCTGATAGGCGCGGGGTCGGGCGGGTTGCAGAGCTACATAGCCGTGCAGTGGGCCGTGGCCCGCACCTACCCGCCAAACGGCGCGATGCCGGTCGTGGCGGTCGGATGACGCGTGGCGCGCCGCGGTAATACTTGCGCAAGTATTACCGACCCCGATCCGCGCCCGCGCTTTTAAGGCGCTGCGCCAATCCCTAATGACATGGTGGACGTCGACTCGGTCTACGGGCCATCGAAGTACCTGAAGGCCGCGGACCTCCCCCCGCGGCCCGTGACCTACACAATAGAGCGCGTCGAGGTCAGGACCTTCGACATGGGGCCAAAGATAGTCGTGTTCTTCAAGGAGACCGACAAGCCATTCATACTGAACAAGATAAACGCGAACATCGTGAAGAGCCTCTACGGGCGCGATACGGACGCGTGGGTCGGGAAGCAGCTCACGCTCGCGAAGCGCTTGATCCAGACGAGCGATGGGCAGCAGGTGATGAGCATACGCGTCCTGCTGCCCGGCCGCGAGCAGCGCGCGGAGCGCGAGAGCTGACGGCCACGCGAACCGAAACGTTTATACCGAAGTGCTCTCATAGAGCATTCAACATGTTGCCCGAATCCGAGTTAAATTGGACCGGCCACCACGCGGTGGACGGTACGGCCGCCCCCGATTATAATGTGATCTTCGGCCGCCGGGTCGGCCGCACCGAGCGCAATATACTCTCCCAAGATCACAGGGAGAGGAATGCGGACGCGAAGTACATCGTCCGTCACGCCTGCGAGCTCCTACACATCTCGGATGATTACGAATTCAAGGTGCTCGATCTGGTGGACCGCGCGAAATGCAAGCCGCAGCGCGAGCGCGCGATAGCCGCGCTGTTCGCGGCACGCGTCGCGCCGCCCGGCACGCTGCGCGAGGTGCTACACCAGATAGGCGCGATGAGTGATGAGGAGGTGGACGATGAATATTATCCCTTCCGCACCATGTATCGTTGCGGGCTAGCGCCAAAGGCAATGGATCCGGGGATCGCCGCACAAATCTATTCAATTCACCGCTTACCACTGACGAAGCGCGCATTGGAGGAGCGCGGCCTATTGGATGAGGTCGAGCGGCGCCTACAAGAGGCCTTACTCGCTAGGCCGCGTGTTGGGGGCTCCTATCATGCGATCGCAATGCGCGCACTACGGGAGATCGACCGCGCCCTCGGGCTTGTGAACTGGGAGGAGGTGAGAGCGAAATGGTGAGCACCAATGATATGATCATGAAGGATGTGTCGCTTGACCTCTGCGAGCCGGACGAGCGCTTCATGTATAGAACCACCTATGACGATGTCTCAGACCTCGCCGAGTCGATCGCCTCCCTTGGACAATTGGAGCCAGCCGTGGGGTGGGAGGATCCCACGACCCGGAGGTGCTATATCATCGCCGGGATACGCAGGCTGATGGCGGCGCGGATGGCTAGGGAGAAGTATGGGCGCCCGACCACGCTCCGCGTCCTACTAGTGCCGGCCGACACGTCCCCCAATGAGCTGTGGAGGATAGCACTCGAGGAGAACCTGCGCCGGCGCAACCTCACAGATATTGAGGTCGCACGGATCCTCAGGCGTATACTGTCGGGCGAGCTGACCGAGGTGCCCGGACTGGATGACCTACTCAGCTCCTATGACAAAAAGAGCAGGGAATATATGGTGAAACTCGCCGAGCGCGCCACGGATGAGGAGCTGGAGGACTTCGTGCTGGCGGAGAAGTGGGCGAGATCCGATAGCGCGTTGCTAGGAAAGCAGTACCTACGTGCCTACCACATGGTGCGCCTCTTGGGGCAGGAGAGGTACTACCGCTTGGCTGGGGCGTATTTCGCATTGGTGAATGACTGGAGACCAGACGACGATCCCGTGGAGCATGTGCGCTACATGCGTAACACCAAGTTGGTTACCATGTTGGCCCCGATCGAGTTACGCATGCATGATATCGGCGTCGAGCCGCCGGAGGGGGGCTGGATCACCCCTTCCCTCCGCCCGAGGGAGGGGACGAGGGGTCGCTCCGAAGCGGAGAGCGCGCTCTCGCGCGCCGCGCCGGCCCGCGAGGTGAGCGAGGAGGCGCTGAAGCGTGCCAAGCCCCCGGCGCCCGCGCCGGAGTCGCGCCCCAGCGCGGCGGTGCGGGCGCTGGAGAGCGCCGCGCCGCCGAGGCCGGCGACGGGGGGAGCGACCTCGCGGCCGGCCGAGGCGGGCACCATTGAGGCCAAACGGGCCGCGCCCGGGCCGGCGAGGCCATCACCGGAGGAGGCCGAGCCTTCACGCTCACACGAGGAGGAGCACACTCCCGCAGTCGGGGGCACCGCCGAGGAGGCGCCGACCGGAGCGGGGCGGAGTGTCGGGCCGCCCGTGGAGGAGGCGCCGAGCGTGGAGGAGATCAGGACGTTCAAGGTGTTGCTTGAGCCCGGCGCCGACGCGTTTGATGTGACCTGCCCGCACTGTGGGGCGCGCTACCGCATCGAGATAGTGCGTAGGGGTTCGGTGTGACTGTTATGAGTGAAGCTAGTATGACCACCAAATCCGACCAGTCCCCTCGCACGCCAACACTGAAACGCGGGTTACTCGTAATTGATGCATTCTTGGTGCTGACCACCCTCAGGGGTCCAACAGTATTTTCGTGGTTGTATCTAGAGATGTCGAAACGTGGTATTAGGTACTCCAGACGCGCCCTCTACCACGCATTGAACCGGCTAATGAGCGCTGGTTATGTGATCCGTGAGGAGATGCATTACGCGCCGGCGCCGACTATTTATAAAACTCCAAACCAATTCCTGCCCCACCTGAAACCGGGGATCGCCGAGATGGATCTTCTCTTATTGGTGCTATCTGGTTTCAGGGAACCGAGGAGTATCTTCCTAGCATTCTGGGGAGGCGATGAGCGTGCCAAATATATGTACAGGAGGGCGATGCGGTGTTTGGTCAGGCTCGGCTACTTGAAGCGTAGACCAGATAAGCGTTACACCTTAGGTCAGAGAACAAGTTGGTTGCTTGGTTTGCCGGCCAATTAAATATTAGTTTATAAATTTAAATTTTTTTGTGAAGTGGTTACACACAACTTGTCGGTGGTATTGTGGGTGATTCCTTGCAAAAAAAGGGCCCTTTTTTTGCAACGATACACCCACAATACCACCGACAATATTCGGGTGGTTGGTTCACACAAAGCTTAAATATTAGTTTATCCGCACGCAGCGGCCCTGGTCGCAACGGTAGCCGAGGGCGCGGATCCCGTGGCGTATCGTGACCTCCGTGACCCCCATGACCTCCGCCAGGTCGCGCTGCGCGAGGCGCGAGTCGGCGCAGGCCAGCTTCGCCGCCACGTAGACGGCCGCGGCGGCCAGCCCCACCGGATCCCTCCCCACGGTAGCGTCGGGCCGCGAGGCCCTGAGCTCCCTCAGCAACTCGAGGGCGCGCCGCGCGACCGCCTCGGGGAGGCCCGCGGCCGAGGCGGCGCGCGCAACGAAGCTCTCCGGCGCTTGGGCGGCCACGGCCTCCACCACTCCCGCCTCCCGAAGGAGACTGTAGGCGTGGTACACATCGCTCTTCCCTAGGCCCGCGGCCGCCGCGACGTCCGCGATCCGGCGCGGGATCCCGAGCTCCCGGGTCGCCGCCAGGACCGAGGCGGCGGCGAAGGGGGGTATGGCGCGGCCGACCAGCAGGCCCGCCTCCTGCGCGCGCCTGAGAATAAGGGCGGCGCGCTCGGCCGCGGCCCCCGGCAGGCCCAGCCTCCCAGCGAGCGCAGCGATCAGATCCAGCGCGCGCATGAGGTCCCTCTCCCGGCTCTCGTGCCGGCCGTCCCAGAGGCGCAGGCGGCGCATCATCGCGCGGACCTCGGGGCTGAGGGCGGCCCCGGACGCGTCCCTGTCCTCCTCCGAGATCACAGTGGAAAGCCCCGTGTCGTGGCGCGTGAACGTGGTCGGCGGCCCGCGGTGCTCGCGGCCGGCCCGCTCCTCCACGTCCCCCGCGAGCCTCTCGCCGCCGGACTCATCCGCTATGCGCTCGCGGACCACGGCCCCGCAGCGCGCGCACACGACCTCGCCCGTGATCGGGTCGAGGAGTAGCGCGCGGGCGCCGCAGCTGGGGCACCGGATCGCCAGCTGGAGTGGTTCCTCCATCGCGCGCTCGTGCCACGAGTGTATTTAAGGTGCGCCGCCGGTAATACCTGCACTGATATTACGAGTGCCCGGGCGGCCCGCGGCTTAAAAGCCGTTGACGCACCGAGCGGGCGATGTGCGGCGACGCGCGCCCGAGCGATCGCGCCGCGCGCCCGGCGCGGCGCAGGGGGTGAAGTGACCGTGGACTACGTGGTGCTCGGCAGGGTCGAGGACGTGGAGTTCCGCCTGTTCCCACTCGTGGGCATCATAGTGGCGTACGACGTGAAGAGGCACCACGAGGTGGGCAGGGACGTGGTGCGGGAGCGCGTCACGCGCGGGCTGCTGCGCGATATCTCCGGGGTGCGCCTGGATCCCGAGGAGGCGATTCGCATCTGCGACGACGCGAACGCGCTGCTGCGCCTGAGGCGCGAGGGGGAGGAGGCGCCTTGGCCCTCATAGTCGCGATAGCCGGGATGCCCGGCGCGGGCAAGACCACGGCGGCGCGCTACCTGGCGGGCCCCGGCCGCGCCGTCCTCGGGATGGGCGACGTGATTCGCGAGGAGGTCGCGCGCCGCGGGCTGCCGCCGGGCATTGAGAGCCAGACCGCGGTTCTGAGGGCGGTGCGCGAGGAGCGCGGCCCGGCGGCGGTCGCGGAGCTCCTAGAGCCGAGGATCCGGGCGACGCTCGCCGCGGGGAAGGTCGTGGTCTTGGACGGCGTGCGCTCGCCCGCGGAGGTCGAGCGCCTCAGGGCGATCGGCCCGGCGAGGGTCCTAGCGATCCACGCCTCGCCAGCTACCCGCTTCGAGCGCCTGAGGCTCAGGGGCCGGCCCGACGACCCGAGCTCGCCCGGGGAGCTGGCCGAGCGCGACCGCACGGAGCTCGCGCTGGGCGCCGGCGAGGTAATAGCGCTCGCCGATGGAATGATAGTGAACGAGGGGATCGCGCCCCCGGCGCTGGGCGCGGCCGCGGCCGCCGCGGTCGCGCGGTGGCTCTCGGGGCTGTAATACTTGCGCAAATATTACCTGCGCCGCCCTGGCGTTTTAAGGCCGGGGCCGATCCACCTCCGTGATAGCGGCCAGCGCGCGCCTAGTGCTCTCGCTCGACCGTAGCATAGCGCTGGCGCTGTGGGAGCCCCCGCGCGCCTCACGGGGGATACTGGTCGCGCCGCTGGTGCGGAGGGTCGAGGTCGCGAGGGGGCGCAGGGCCGCGGACGTCCCGGAGGGCGCTGCCTGGGGTGGGGCCTTCGACCCGGAGGGCGAGCCCCCGCTGCTGCTCGGGGCGTTCCGGGTTCTAGGCGGGGCGCAGGAGCTCCGGATAGCGGTGGACCGCTGGGCCGGGGCGGCGCTGCGCGGCGATGGGGTCCTCGCGCCCCTCGGCCCGAACGAGTTCGAGCGCGCCCTGCGGGAGATCGAGGCCGCCGGCCTGAGGCTCCCGGAGCCCGAGCCGTACGGCCCGCCCCTCCCGCTCTGGTGGGCCCGCGCCGGCCCCGTGCCGGTCCCGCCGGGGGAGGCGGCACGCGCCGCGGCCGGGGCGGGCGAGCGGCCCCCGGAGGTCCCGGAGGCGCTGTGGTTCGTGATCGACGACCCGGTGTATGGCGCCAGGCTGACGCCGCGGGTGCTCGCGCGCTACCCCAACGTGATCGAGGTCCCGACCGAGCGGGTCGTGGCGCACGCGCCCGGGGCGAAGCGCCACCCGGAGCGCCGTAATATACCGGCCCCCACGCGGTGGGTGATCGCGACCGCGCCGGACGGCTCGCGCCTCGTGATACTCGCGCTGCGCGACCCTATCTCGGGAGCCGACCGCGTGGTGCACGCGGCCGTCGCGCCGCCCGGCGGGGCGCCCGCAGGGACGGACGCGATGGCGTTCGAGCTCTACTACCCGGGGGCGGGCGAGGAGCTGGCCCGGATCCTCAGCGGCGGTAATAACAGTGCTGTTATTACCACGGCGCCGGCCGGGGGAGAGGAGGGCCGCGGCCAGTGGACCCTCGACAGGTGGCTCGGGGGTGGTGGCGCATGAACCTGCCGCGGGTCGTGATCGAGTTCCTCCGGGGGAGGGGCGTGCCCGAGGAGAAGCTGGGCGAGCTCTCGAACGTCGAGGCGCAGGCTATCAGCGCGAGGCGCTCGGCCGGCGAGGACGAGATGAGCCCGGTGCCGGCCACTTGGTGGGTCGCGCGCGCCCCCTCCGGGGATCGCGTGATCGCAATCGTCGTGCACGACCCCCGGTTCGGCCAGGACCTCGTGCACGCGGCGATCCTGCCGCCGGGCGCCGCCAGCATAGCGGACATCCCGAGGGAGGACCTGGTGGGCTTCCTGAGGCACTACCCCCACGCGCTGGAGGAGCTGCCGCTCCTGCTCGCGCCGCCCGGCGCCCCGCCGGCGGCGGTCCCGGGCTTCCGGGAGCTGGATCCGAACCTCGTGAGGGCGGCCGCCGCGCGGCTCGTGGGATACAGGCCCCCCGCGGCCGCGCTCGCCAGGGTCCTCGCGGCCTGGGGGGCCGCGAACGGGGTGTCGCCGCTGAGCATCGCGGATATCATCAGGGCGGCGCTGCCGAACGCGCCCCAGTCCGAGCTGGAGGCCGCCTTCCTGTGGGTCGAGAGGGCGTACCTCGGGGCGGGCGCGGACCTCTCGAACGCCAGGGACGAGCTGGCCCGCGCCCTGGGGCTGGGCGCTCCCCCTCAGGGGGAGCCGCCGGAGCCGGGCGGGGCGGCGACGCTCGTGGGGGCTCTGCTGGAGGCCGGTGCGCCGCGCGAGGCCGCGCTCTTCGCGGCGCTGGAGCTCCAGCGCGCGCTCGGCCCGCACCCGGTCGCGGGCGCGGTCTTCGTGGAGATCGACCCGGCCGCCGGGCTGCACGCGGTCGTGGACTTGGAGGCCGGGGAGGTTCGCCGCGCGTACGCCACGGTGGATCCACGCACGAAGGTGGAGGCCTTCGCGCTGCGCGAGGCCGTGATCGGGGCGGCGCCCGTGGAGGTGGCCGTGCACGTGGACCCCGAGACCGGCGAGCCGCGCTACGCCGCGCGGTGGGCCTACAGGGGTGAGGACTGGAGGGAGCTCGCCGTGGGCCCCTCGACCGTCCAAGAGATGCTCGCCAGGCTGGCCGCCGGCGGGTTCGTGCAGGCGCGGCGCTTGGCCGAGGACTTCCTGAGCGCTGTGCTGGGCTACTACCGCGACAGCGGGCTGGCGCGGGTCGAGGCCCTCCCGGCCGCGCCCGGGTTCTACTGGGCCGAGGGGAAGCTGGTGGCCGCGGGGATCCGCGCGGACCCGCCGGCCCCCGAGGAGCTCCGCGCCGCCTGGGAGCTGTTGGACGAGCTCGCGACCAAGTGGTGGGGCCACGCGCAGGCCAAGTTCGCCTCGATGCTGAGGTGGGCCGCGGGCGCGCCCTTCCACTACGCGATCAAGCAGGGCGCCCTGGGGAGGCCGGCTTGGATCGGGTACGTGTTCCTCCACGGGCCGCCGGACACCGGGAAGTCGGAGCTCGCCCGCGTGCTCTGCTACGACCTCTGGGGGCTCGAGGCGGAGCCGGAGTCGGGCGCCACGGTCGACACGGTGGCCAGGCTGGGCCGCGTGCTGGAGCGGTGGACGTTCCCGACGGTCGTGAACGAGGTCTCGCACCTGTTCCGTGAGGACAGACACGAGGAGCTAGTCAATATGATAAAGAACGCCGCGGAGCGCACCGTGGCGCGCGGCCGGTACTACGGCGGCACGGAGTACAGGGAGGTGCGCGCCCGCTCGCCCTTGGTGCTCACCTCCAACGCGATGCCGCTCAACGACCCGGCGTTCCTGAAGCGCTTCGCGTTGGTGATTGGCTTCACCTACAGTGAGGTCGTGCCGTGGGAGCGGCAGGAGCAGTACAACCGCGAGGTGAGGCCGCGGCTGCGGGCGTTGGAGGCGATTGGCCGCTACATTGCGGCCAGGATCCTCCGCGACGGGATCCCGGCGGATCTGGACTTCGGGAGGCTCCTGAAGGAAAGCTATCGCGAGGCCTTCGGCGCCGAGCCGCCGGCCTGGCTGGATCTCGAGGCCGAGCGCGGCGAGGAGGGCCCGAGCGTCGATGAGTTCAGGCGCGCGGTCCTGACGTTCATCGCCGCCGAGATCAACGAGGCCTACAGGCAGTACCACAGGATGGACGAGGAGAACCGCCCCACGCTGCGCGAGCGCGCCGAGTCCGTGCTGTGGGACGGCCTGATACCGTGGATCCGCGCCGCCCGCACCCAAGGCGGCGACGAGGTCAGGATCTACCGTGAGGCGCTGCAGCAGCTGGGGAGGGCCGTGCCCGGCGCGACCTCGCTGCGGGCGCTCGCGGACCTGATGGGGTGGAAGTACGACCCCCACGTCCCCGAGAAGCGTGGCGACCGCGTCACCAGCGTCAACGCGATCCGGGTCCCGCTCGACCGGTTCCTCATGGAGCTGGAGCCCGCCGAGGTCGGCGGCGGCGCGGCCGGGTTGCCGTAATATCGGTGTAAGTATTACTTGGATGGCCCACGGGCCGCTGCGCCGGGCCGGCGCGTTTAATACTTGTGCTGATATTACCACGCCGACTCAAATTGAGACTAAGCGATTTGTTAAGGAAGCTAACTATATACCACCGCGATATTTAAGCTTTTTATTGAGGTTGTATAATATATTCGAGTGTGAATTTGGGTCAAATCGAAAACCGCTTTATGCTACTCAAAACTGGCCTCTTAAATATATTGATTGAAGGTTGGTTTGTCCAAATACCCGTTTCTATTACCAACCACAATAGTTAGTTAAGTGAACTCGAAACCGATCTTCTTAATAAATCTTTCGAATCGATAAACTTGGATGATGGTAGCATAGGTAGCATAGTTCTGAAGGGGGGTCGCAACCCCCCGAAAAAACGCCGACCCCCCTATGCTACCTATGCTACCTATGCTACCATCATCCAAAACGGTTGATATCAACAAAAGTGATTCCCAAACCCCCCTATGCTACCTATGCTACCTATGCTACCATCATCCAAGTTTATCAATATAAAGCTTAAATATTGGTGTGTTTTTCTAAAAAAGTTGATATCAGCCGATTTCAATAAGTTAGTAAAACTAACCCGCGCCGTCCCCGTAATACTTTCACCAGTATTACCCACCCGGGGCGCAACAATCCAAAGACCCCTATTTATTCTACTTATAAAGTGACTTTATAAGTAAAATAAATAGGGGTGGTGCGGCGGCGAGCGGCGGCCCGCCCCATCAACCGGTCGCGTCGGGTGACCGCGCCCTGCCGCGCCTCTTATACATGCAGCGGTCGCCGGGCAGCCAGCCCTCGTCTAGGCCGCGCCGGATCGCGCGCTCCACGAGCTCCGACACGGAGCAGTTCGAGTCGATGGCGGCGTGCATCAGGCGCTTGACCACCTCGTCCGACACATTGGCGCTCAACCTCATTTTCTTCCCACCACCAGTAATAGTTAGGATTATACTATTTAAGGCGGCTGGTAATACCAGTGCAAGTATTACGCGCCGCCGGCCCCGCGGGCGGCGAGCGCGGCCCGGATCCTCGCCTCGGCGACCCGCGCGTACCCCTCGTCGATCTCGAAGCCCACGAAGTCGGCCCCGAGCCGGACGGCGGCCACCCCCGTGTTGCCGATGCCCGTGAACGGGTCGAGCACGAGCCTCGCCCTCCCCAGGCCGTGGAGCTTAATGCACAGCTCGGGCAACTTGGGCGGGAACGGCGCGGGGTGGGGCCTCTCGGCGCGCGAGCGCACCGTCTCGTGCGGCACGAACCAGACGTTGCCCCGGCACCTGAGGTCGCGGCCCCCCGCGCCGGCCCACCGGGAGGCGTTGCGCTTGTCCTTGTACGGGACGCCGATCGCCAGGCGGTCGAGGGCGACGTCGCCGCGCTTCGTGAAGTGGAACACGTACTCGAACACATTGTTGAGGAAGCGCCGCCCCGCGATGGGCTCGTAGTGGCCGAGCAGGACGTCCCCGAGGCCACCGGAGTCCTCCGCGGGGATCGCCACGGACTTGGCCCAGACGATCACGTTCTGGAGGACGAGGTGCCGCCCGACCCGGGACGCGACCTCCCAGGGGAGCCAGGGGTCGCGGGGCCTGTGGCCCACGTTGAGGAAGCACGAGCCGTCGTCCCGCATCACGCGCCTGCACTCGGCCGCGACCTCCTCAATCCAGTCCAAATACTCGCCCCGGGGCCGGGAGTCGTCGTACGCCCCGTACCGCTTCCCGATGTTATACGGCGGCGAGGTCACCACGACGTCGACCTCGCCGTCGTCGAGCACCTCCCGCATGCCCCGCAGGCAGTCCACCGCGTAGACGCGGTTGCGCTCGCCCCGCACGGCCCACCGTGGCCCGGCGCGTATTAAGGGGCCGGGCGGGCCCCCGCTGGGCCGCGCTGGCGGGCGGCGGAATGGGCGTCAAAAAAACAGGGGGTGGGGGCCCTAGGCCAGCGGCCGCGCGCAGAACTCGGCGAGGCGCCCGAGGAAAACGCCGTACTCCGGCGCGCGGAGCGCCGGGGCGTCCGGCGGCCCCTCGAAGCGGAGAGTGGTGCGCTGGAGCTTCGAGGCCGAGAGGAGCGCGTTCAGTACGCCGGCGTCGTAGCGGGCCACGGCGCGGAGGCCGGGCCGCAGCGGCCTCACGGCCAGCCGCGCGGCCACGTCCCCCCGCTCGGTCACGACGCGGAGCTCCCACTCGGCCTCTCCCGGCTCGCCGACTAAGTGCAACTCGACCTCCTCGCCGGGCAGGTAGCGGACGGCCGCCGCGAGCTCCGGCAGCGGGACCCGGAACTCGGCGACGGCGGGCCCGCACCCGGCCGGCGCCGCGGCCGCCTCCGCGGGGGCGCCGCGGACCTCGGCGGCCCCGTTGGGGCCGTCGAAGCGGACGGCGCCATCGACGATTTCCACGCGGACCCCGCGGCCCCGCGCCGGCGCGCCGGCGTGGGCCAGCGCGGTCGCGAGGGCCGCGGGCGGCACCCCGACGGCGCGCTCCGGGGCGGCCTCAGGGTCGCCCGCCGCGGCGCGGTACCACCACTCGGGCGCCCCCGGGCCGCCAGCGACGAGGACTGCCGCGCCCCGGCGCGAGACCCCCACCACGGCCTCGGGCGCCCCGAGCCTCAGCGCGACCCCGGCGGCGGCCTGGAACTCAATATACTCCAAGGGGTCGAGGGAGGGCCCCCTCAAACCGACCACGCGCTGCGCGCTCATTGCGCCACCGGGTGGCGGGCGCCCCCTAAAAGGCCCGCGGCCCCACCCGAGCGGCGGGCGGCGTAATACTTGCGCAAGTATTACCACGTCCCCTTTTAGGCCCGCGGCCCACGCCCGTGCGGCCTTGGCGAACGTCGCGGCGGCCGCGGGGTTCGAGTCCCGGGTCGTGAGGCGCGGCAGCCGCTATTACCTTCCGTTGCCAGAGGGCCTCGACCCGCTCTGGGAGGCCCTGGAGGCCGAGGGCCGCGGGGCCCACGCGGCGATCTCCCTGCCCGGCGGCGGGATCGTGGACATCTCGGCCCCGGTCTCAAGGTTGGGAGGGCGCTTCGCGCTCATACTACCTGAGGATCTCAGCGAGGCCTGGGAGGCGGCGCGGCGCTCGCGGCGGCCGGCCCGCGTCGACCTCATCGTGCCGGGGCGGCGCGCGGCCGTAGTCTAGCGCGCCCGCCGCGCGCCGTTGTGCATTGCGCGGGCCCGTAGTGTAGCGGTGCGCGATACTCTACGCGGCGCGCGGTAATACTTGCGCAGGTATTACTTTCTGTCGCGGCGAATGCCCCCCTTAAATTGATTTTGCGCATGCGGCGCCGATGAATAGGAAAATCCGTCCGTGCGACAAACCATGGATCGTGCCGGCCATCTGGGCCGGCGCGATCGCGCTACAGCAGGTCGGAATGGAGTATGAAGTACAGAGGGCCGCGAGACTACTCGCGGCCGTCAGAACGAGGAGACTGAAAGTTGAGGAGGCTGATGTAACGTTGAAGGTACACAATTGCGCCTACGACTACGTCTCGGCGACCATTCGTTGCCCCCTCGCGGTTTACAGCGCTAGTGGTGAGGTGCCGGCTGCCGCCGTCGAGGCGGCGCTGGCTGAGCTGAAGCGCGGGCCAGCGGCCGCCGGCGCCATTATCCTATGGAACGGGCGTTATATTGAATTTACATCACCATATGACTATCAATACTTCCGGAGGTTGGTAGATAGCATGATTAAATTAACAGTTCTTCGTAATGCCGACATAGTTATACAGAAATTCCAGTCGCACCCCACCAAGGCGGCGACCATACTGGCCGCCGCTGAGGTGGGCAACTGGATCGCGGTTGTGAGCTACGCGGGGATTCCTGAGGCGCTGTTCATGGATCTAGAGGATCATAATATTTCCTCCCTTAGCCGCGATATCGAGGCCGTCGGTGGTCGGCTCGATGTTTCATTGCCACGCCGCGACAGCCGTATTACAGTGAGCCTCACACCCGCGCGCCCCCCGCGGGCGCTGAGGGGCGCATTCACGGCCACGTATAGCAGTTGGTACAAATATATTATCTCAACAACGAGACTACTTCCATACCAGCACTGCCGACCGCTCCCCACCTCTATTTTTTTGACTCCCATTTCTCCCGGTTTCCCAGTGGGGGCTCCGACACGACCGGGCGCGTAATACTTGCGCAGGTATTACTCGCGGTCACAGTAGGCCCTCGGCCTCGGCCCTCTTGGCGCGCTCTATATAATACTGGGCCCACCGGGCGGCCTCGGGGTGCACGCTCTCCAGCGCCCGCGCCATCTCCTCGATCATCCTGCGCCTTTCGGGCGGCGCCGCGATCCAAGTGTCCTGCACGGCCAGCCCGAAGTACCGGGGGCCGAACCAGTCCAGCCACTTCTTCAGCTCCCTCACGGCCTCCCTGACCTTCCGCTCGTCGCCGCTGCGCACGGCCTCCTCTAGGACCTGAATGAGCGCCACGCCTGCGGGTGGCGTGGCGCGATTTAAGCGCGCGGGGCCCGCGGCGTGGCCGCGCTAAGCTACACGGCCAGCGCCGGTAGCCTACACGGTGCGGTGGCTGCGCCCACAGGGCGTCCGCTGGAGCTCAGGCGAAGTGGGAGTCAAAAAAAGTGAAGGTGGATCAGAAGTACGGAAGTGGTGGCAGGGGCGCGTAATGAGAATTCACCTCGAAGTACACTCCCCATACACCTCCGCAACCCCCGAAGCATCTCCAGTATGCCTGTAGTATTAGTGGGGGGTACGGCTCAATGATGTCTGGGATCGTCCTCCGCGGCATCTCCTTCTCAAACAACTTCACTCTGATAATATCATACATACTAAACGTTGTTAGTATCGTCTTCAACACCCGCGTTGAATAATGACCTTCACAATCGCGGTGACAATAATCGATATTCTCCACACCGCTGTTTCTCAACATTGCGCCCCTATAATGTTCATCAGTAACATGAATACTATAGCGGCCGCCATCCTTCTCGAGATAAATGAATGTCTCCTCCGTGTTAATAGAATTCACTGTATTTTTGAACTCATCAACATCCATTAATATTTCAGCCGATTGGAATATATTGCTAAAGCCGCCCACGTGCACCTCACGCGGGAGCGCGACCTCGCGCCCCCGCACCTCGGTGGCCCCGTGGGGGCCATCAAAACGAATGGTGCCACCACCAACGCTAAACCGCAGTGGGAACCGCTCAACCTCCTCGAGCGCCCTCACGATCTCGGCTGTGGGCGCCGCCACCGCAGAGGCGGTGACGCGCCCCCCGCGGGGCACGTCGGCATCGATGTTGATGATCCACTCGGCATCATTAAAGTCATCGGCCGCAACGAAACGTATATGATATGGACGCACCCCTACCACCACCTCCGGCGCTCCGAGCTGGGCGGCCGCGCTGGCCACCCCCCGGAGGTACTTATACACGGAATTGTTGATGATCATGGCGCCGCCCAGTGCCACGTGACCTTAAAAGCGCGGCGCGGTGACCCCTAGGCCGCGGTACCGGCGCCACCGCGGCGCGTAGCCCGGTAGCCCAGCGCGGCCGCGCTAGGCTACGCGGCCCCCCGGCGCGGGCCGCGTAATACTTGCGCAAGTATTACCGCCCCGGCTTAAAGGCCCCGGGGGCACGCGGCCCCGTGAACCCCGACGACCCCCTGGCATCGGCGGCGCGCGCCTGGTGGCGCGCCCACCTCAGGTGCGGCCTCT
>OFEH01000222.1_pt1 | contig 23640 bp, 32 predicted proteins | sample 1521031 | NCBI WGS metagenome assembly OFEH01 (sample SAMN05518350, study PRJEB24110) | hypersaline lake metagenome | isolation source: Grendel Spring, Yellowstone National Park, Wyoming, USA | place: USA:Grendel Spring, Yellowstone National Park, Wyoming, USA | collected 2011-11-16
GGGAGATCGGCCCCCGCTCCTCATCTGAAATGAGTTGGGTCGACGCGGACATCCGGATTGTAGATTCGTTGAGGTGTATTTAAGGGTAACCAACCTTTTAAAGCTCTGGATCCCAAATCAGGCCCGCGTCCGGATCCCAGGCCGCGAGCGCGGCCGCTACCAGCCAGGCGGCGGCCGCCGTCGCGCGCGGGCCGGGGCTCGACCCGGCCGACCGCGTCACTCACCGCCCTGTACCACCTCCGCCGGGACGCGGACCCGCGCGCGGGCCCTCCAGATCTCCCCCCAGGCGTGGTCCATATACAGCGGCAGCGTGAGCGTGAAGCGCGGCGCACCGCGTGAGGAGCGCACCCCCTGCCGCTCGACGCGCTCGAGAAGAACAGGTACGTCGCCCCGGGTTGGACGCGTGAGGAGCTGGAGATTGTGCAGGACGCGCGGCGCGTGCTGGGCCGCGGCGGCGCGTTCCCGCCGTACGCGGCGCTCGTGGAGAGGCTCCGGCGCGCCCGGGACTTCGCGGAGGCGTTCTCGCTCGGGCCGGCGCGTTCGGATCTCCCGGTCGCCGCTCCCGGCGGCGCGTAATAACAGTGCAAGTATTACCACACGTGGACTTTGCCAGCCACGATCCCCGCGGCGCCATTACCCATCGCTTGGAGCTCCGGGAGCTCCGCGAGCTTCTCCCACGCCGGCTCCGAGGTTCACTCGGACGCGGCACGAATCCCTATCGTACAAATCATACATAATGGCAGCGATCACTCCCGCAAGTATCGCCTGTGATATCGGAGCTATGAAAGACAACACAAGTGTGAACATGAATGCGTGAATTACCATCTTTATTATAACACCCTTCGAAAACCTCACGCTTTCACCCCCTCAGGCGCGAGCCCACCACGGGGCTCCCGTCCCACGCGGGCGCTCATTCACGATCTCCATGGGCGCCCCCATATATAAACTTTTAATACGAACGACATTTGGCGCGCCGGTGAACCGCGCACACCCCGGCCCGGCCCCGTATGCTAGCGGCGGCGCGGCGACCGTGCGGGCCGGTAATATCAGCGCAAGTATTACAGCGCGCCTTATAAGGCGCGCGCGCACTGGGGGCCGATGAGGAAGCACCGCGACCCCGAGAAGGAGCGCGAGATAGAGGAGCTGGAGGACGCCACGATCGCGGATTATCCCCATACGGGTTACGGGATGTGGGAGTATTACGATGACCAGTGGCGGCTCGAGTGGGAGCTGAAGGCCGACGAGGACGAGGACGAGGACTCGGGCGACGACTCCTCGGGTGGCGACTCCTCTGGCGACGAGGACTCGGGCTGGTGAATCCGGAGCCGCGCCCCGCGACCCACCTCTTTTTTCACCGCCCGCGCGCAGCCCCGGCCCGGCCCGGCTGGCGTGGTAATATTAGCGTAAGTATTACCGGCGCCGGGCCGAGGTGCCGCGCCGGTTCCGGGCGCCACGCTTAATAACAGGTGCGCCGGTATTACCACCGGTGGCGCGCCTTGACGGTGTATGAGGCCACGGTCAACCCGAGGTCGCTCACGCCGCTGGGCGTGGGCGCTAGGCTGTTCCTCGGGCCGGGCGCCTCCAAGAGGGAGGTGCGCGAGTGGTGGCGCGGGCTCACCGCGGTTCGGGTTCGCCTCGACACCGAGGCCGCGGTCTTCTGCATTGACCGCGCGGGCTCCGGGAACTGGGAGTGCGTGTCCGTGGGCGGGGGGCTGATGCGGGGCCTGCTGATCCTGCTGGCGCACCACGATGCGACCGCCAACGGGCGGCGCGCCGCGCTGATCTACAAGACGACCGCCACCAAGCGGTACGGCCTGACCCCGCACCAGATAGACCGGGCCGTGGAGTCGGGCCTGCTGAGGTCCGCGGTGCAGGTGAAGAACCCGTACCGCAGCTCGGGGCCGCCGGCGCTGCTCGTCGAGGAGGCCGAGCTCATCGAGAAGCTGGAGGCCGTGAGGGCCCTCCCGCGGCGCTCGGAGGCGGAGCGCGAGTGGAGGCGCGCCGTCCGCTGCCCGGTGTGCGGCGCCACGATCAGAGCGACCCGCGGCCGCGCGGTCGCGCCGAGCGCGGCCCTGACCCCGGCGGAGGCGCGCGCGGCCGCCGTGGTGTCGCACTTCCTGCGCCTGCACACCGCGTACTACGACGTGCGCCAGGACCAGCGGTTCGTGATGCAGCACTACCTAACGCTCGAGGAGGGGGCGCGCGCCGCGCGGCTGTGGGATCTCCTGAGGGGCGGCGGCCTGAGCCGCCACGAGGAGAGGGACGCGGTCGAGGAGCTCAACGGGCTCTGGTACCGCGCGCTCGCGCGGGCGGAGCGCGCCTTCGTGGAGGAGGCCATAGAGGGCGCGCGGAAGGCCGGGCTGCTGCCGGAGGACTACACCGCCGAGCGCTACTACGCGGCCGTCCGGCCCCCCGATCCCCGAGCGAACCGGCGATCAGCCGGCCGAGATCAGTGCCCTCAGGCCCGCTGGGACCTCGCCGCCGGTGGCGTTGATCAGTGAGAAGGGCCGGCGCGGCCCCAGCCGCAGCAACCTCCGCAGCGCGACCCCGACGGCCACGGGGGACTCGTCGATGTATATCCACCTCCGCCCGGCGGCCTCGCTGGCCACGGCCGTGGTGCCCGAGCCCCCGAACGCGTCCAAGACTAGGTCGCCCGGGCGGCTCGAGGCCTCCACGATCTTGGCGACCATCTCGGGGTTCTTCTGGGTGGGGTACTCGGGGTACGGCGGGTCCTTGTAGTCGAGCCAGACGTCCTGCATCTTCATGCCCCTCTTGGCGTACTCATCCGCGTACAGCTTGCGCCTCGGGTTGCCCGCGGCGCTCCACTCTATGAGCCCGCGCCTGTCGAGCTCGTCCAGCACCTCCGGTGGGTACCTCCAGCTCTTCCCGGGCGGGGGCCGGATCCCCCTCCAGGGCCGGCCCGTCGGGCCGTCCGTCTCCCGGGGCGCGTGGAGGGGCGCCGTCGCGTACCTCCTGCCGGCCGCGTCGACCTTCGGGAACAGCCGCGCGATGTCCTCCTCCGTGTACGGCCTCCGGGGGTCGTTCCACACGTGCCGGCCGGGCTTCCTCGCGTAGAACAGTATCGTGTCGTGGACGTTGCCGTAGGCCCGGCGCTTGAGGTTCTTCGGGTTACACTTGACCCGCGCTATCTCGTTGAGGAAGCTCCCCGGCCCGAACACCTCGTCCATCAGCGCCCTGACATAGTGGGCCGCGCCGAGGCCGATGTGTACGTATATCGACCCGTCGTCCGCGAGCAGGTCGCGGAGGAACACGAGCCGCCGCCTCAGGAACTCCAAGTACTCCGGGCCGAACTCCGCGTCGCGGTACGCCACCTCATCGCCGGAGGCGGCGCTGATGTGCCGCCTCCCCCTGTACGTGGCGCCCGTCCCGAACGGGGGGTCTATGTAGACCAGAGTGACCCGCCCCCGCACCCGGTCGTCGTCCAATAGCGCCCTCAGGACGCGGAGGTTGTCGCCCCACACCAGCATGTTGCGCCACCCGTCGGCCGCCGGGGGCCCGAACTCCCGAACCACCTCGAGGTCGGCCGGCTCGACCGCGTAGATCTCACCCTCGGGCGCCTTCCCGGGGTACTGGAGCGAGATGGCGTTCTCCGCGGCGCGGGGGGCCACGCTCCCCCACCGGCGGCGCGTCCCGCGCGGCCTTAAAACGCCCCGCCGCGGCGCGCCCCGCGGATCCCGGCTGCCGCGGTAATACTTGCACAAGTATTACCGTGGTGCCTTATAGGGGCGCGGCGACATGGGCGACTGCGATGAGCGTGTACATATTAAATAGCGCCGTGCTGACCGCGTTCGGCACCTATCGCTACACTCCACTCGCTCCCGAGGAGGCGGCGCGCCTCCTCAGTGGGGGGTTCATATCGGCGATCGGCCACCCGGAGACGGCCCGGGTGGCCTCAGAGTTATTGGGTGTCGAGATACCCGTGAACCGCATCGAAGTGAAGATGGAGCCGGGCGACCGCGCCGTGGTCGTCCGGCTGAGGCACCGCCCCCCGGCCGGCGCGGAGATCTCAGCGTCGCCCGAGGATTATGAGCTCGGGCTGTTGGAGAGATTGAGCTGACCCCCACCACCCTCACTTTTTTTGATTCCCATTTCTTCCGGTTCCTAGCGGAGCTCACACTGGGTCTTGTGCGACGATATCGGGGCGCGCGGCGCGGCCCGTGGTAATACTTGCACTGATATTATCAGCGCGGCCCTTTTAACGCGCCACTACACCAGTGCGCGTGGACCCCGCAGGCCCGCGCCGGATCGGCCCGGCCGCCGCCGTCGTGCTCGATGTGGACGGCACGCTCGTGGAGTGGCCCGCCTTCCTGAACGCGGAGTTCGAGGCGGCCAGGGCGCGGGCCCTCGGGAGGATCCGCGCGCTTTTCCCGGCCGCCGCCGCGGCCGACCCCCCGATCGGCCGCAGCAACCGCGAGCTGCTCGACGCGCTGGCGCCCGCGCTGGGGCCGGACGAGCTCGAGGCCGCGCGGCGCGTGGTCTTCGCGGCGGGCGTCGCGCCCGAGGTGCTGGCGGCGCGGCGGGTCGGCCCCCGGCCCGGTGCGGCCGCCGCGCTGGCGTCGCTGGCCGCGGCCGGCTGTCAGCTCGCCGCGGTCACGGACTCCTCGCGCGCCGCCGTGGTGGTGCTGCGCCGCCGCTTCCCGGCGCTGTTCGGCCACCTGCGCGCCGTGGTGACGCGCGACGACTCGGGCGCGCTGAAGCCCGACCCGGCCGGGCTCCTGCTGGCGCTGCGCGCGCTCGGCGTGCCGCCCGCCCTCGCCGTCGCGGCCGGCGACTCGGCCGCGGACGCAGGGGCGGCCCGGGCCGCCGGGGTGCGGTTCGTGGGCGTGGCCGGCGGCGCGTCGACCGCGGAGGAGCTCCGCGCGGCGGGCGCGCTCGCGGTCGTGGACGGCCCCCGCGGCCTAGCGCGGCTACTGGTGCCGGCCTGCGCCGGCCGCGCGCGGGCGCGATAATACCTGCGCAAATATTACTACGGAGCCTTATAAGGTGTGGCGGCACGGGGTGGTGATGTCAGCCGAGGAGTTCCCCAAGGTGCTGAGCTTCGATGTCTTGAAGGGGTGCGGCGAATTTGAGCTGAAGCTCGAGGATGGCACCGCGTTGCGCGTGCTCGTCGAGCCCAGCGCGGTCACGCGCGTCGGGAACGACCCGAACACGGGCGCCCCGACCTACGCAATCACCCTGAGCGCGATCGTGGTGCTGCGGAAGGTTCCACAGGAGCTCGTGAGGAAGCCCGCGCAGGCCCAAACCGGCGGCGCGGTCTACCGCTGAGCACGGTCATTCCTTATTTTATTATTAATTAAGGATATACAGCGCGGCCGTGCGTCGCCTGCCAGCGCGCTTGGGATCCCCGCCGCCCGGCGCGGGGGCGGCGACCGCGCCCGCCTCCCTCACGGCCTCCACCGCGCGTATCTCCCGCTTGGCGCCCTCGGGCAACTCGCCCAGCAGGTCCCGGGCGGTGCTCCAGTCCACTAGGTGATACCACCGCGCCTTCGCGAGGAACACGAGCGCGTAGTCGCCATCACGCAGCCCCAGCTCCCCGGCGACGTCCGCGGGCACCCTCACGTAGTAGCCACCGCCGCGCGACCGCCTCACCTTCACCACGAGCGCGCGCGCCTCGATGCGCGCGGGATCAGTCACGCCTCAGCGTGCGCCCACCGTATTTAAGCCAAGGCCGTGCGTCGGCGCGGTAATATTTGCACAGATATTACGTGTCGCGCGGCCGGCCGTTAAAGGGTTGCGCCCACCAACACGCGAAACTTCGTGCGTCCACTAGAGTATCTCTTAAGATTCAGTCATGCCTTCGTCTCCTCTGGCACGAGCTCGCGAATCATGATGTGGCGCTCGCCCTCGTGCCACTCCAGCACGATGGGCATGCCGCCCCGCCACCCGAGCTCACGGATCCACTCCACTGGTAGTATCACCACGTAGCGCACGTGGTCACGCGGCCCTCCGCTGTGCCACTCTTGGAGCTTGTGGATCCTCCTCATGCTCTCACCTCCTTCAACTTACTTAACCTCCTCACGACCTTAGGGTTGAGAAATTCCTCCTCGCCCTCCTCGATCTTCTCTCTCGCCCACTCCTCGAATATCTCGCGCACATCTTTGCGTATCTTCTTCTTACTATAGAAGTAGACCGTCGCATACAACCCACCATCAAACCTGTAACCAGAATGAGCATACTCTACACTGCCAACGTACTCTTGACTCTCAGTGTCACTGCAATCTCCCTCGCCTTTATCAACAACGTAAACATCCACGAAGAGGCGATCGTATTCAAGAGGTAACCCCTGATTCTCCGTTTCTGCTTCAAAGCATCCCCAAATTTCATACTTCTCGTTATTTATATACTTCAGCGCCACTTCCCATAATACATCGATAACATCATAAAGCTTTCTCTCGTATTCTTTCGAGTCGTACTGCACACCCCTCATGCCTTCTCCTCCTCCGTCTGCTTGTCCAGCGCGGATGCGATCCGCTCCAAATTCTTATTTATGTTGTCCAATCTGTCCGCAATCATCGCTATCATGCTGAACAGATCCTGATCGACCGTAACCCTCACATACCTATCGCTCATGCTTTCACCTCCTTACCTAAGAAGATCCGGGGGTTCAGCTTCTTCTTCTCTGCACTCATTGCCCACTCCTCGAAGAGATCCACCGCGTACTGAATTATTTCGTCTTCCCGGTTGAAGAGGACTAATGGTCTAGGATATTCGGTAGGGCACATATCTATCATACCAATATCCACATATCCAATCACTTCCTCATCCTCCTCATTATTGTAATACCAATCATATAACCGAATCTTCAAGCCTAGACCGCCTATATCACATCTATGACGAGCGAACACCGTTTCCATGTCTACATTATATGTTTCACGGTTTATATACTGATCCGCAACACACTGTACAATCTCTTCTGCCCTACGCTTTCTATTATAATACCTTACCGATTCATATGGAACCAAGGCGGGGCGCTTCCTCAAGCGTTTCAACTCTCTCCGTATACATTCCATATAGTTCATGCTTCCCAGTAACTTATTGCTCATGCCTCCGCCATCCCCCTCACGGGTTCTACGCCCGCTCCGGGCTCCGCCGCGCCCGCGGGCTCCGGCGCGGCCTCCACGCCCATGTGGGCGCTCATGCGGGTTACCATAGGGGCGCTAGGGGGTTATAAACCTTTTGGCGTGGAAACATGTAGCCGCGCGCCGCGGTAATACTCGCATAAGTATGCGCGGCCGGCCGTTAAAAGGCCATGCGGCATGGAGGGGCGCAATGAGTAACCAGATTAGTAACCAGATAGGGGAGGGGATCACCCTCCATTCCCCTGAGTACCGTTACCTACTCAACGCCGCGAACATCGTCACCTTGCTCGGCGCACAGACCGCCGAGCTTGGTATGACGGACCGCGGCGTTGAGCTCTTCGCTATGAAGACTTTTGACATCCCCAAGTGGCGGTTCCTCACAGTGGTGGGCCGGCCGCGGCCGGCCCCGGGGCGCGCGATAGTGGCGCACCCGGGGAAGATAGCGGGCGCGCTCCACGTCGCCGGCGCCCCGGGGCGTTCGGGCATTCACGTCCGCTTCGGGGACGGCACCACGCGCTTCGTGGGCCCCGGTGGAACCGCCGAGATTTCCGGCCGCGTCACCGCGGCCGGGAGCGGCAGGAGCGTGATTCCGAGGGGCGTCGAGCCCCTCGCGGAGATGGTCGTCGACCGCTACTACTTAGTCGGTGGCGTTCTCCTCGCCCTCGGGAGAGGATACTACGGGGCTTACGCGGAACTGAAGCTGACGAAGGAGCCGGACGATAGGTGGAAGTTGCACGTCCTCAGTATTGCCGATGATGACTATAATTTCTTCGTCGCGAAGATAAACAATCCCCCAAAGGCACCGTTTCGGGGACTCTACAAAGCGTGGACACTAAGCGAGTTGCTGATGTTGCTCGGCAACTACATTGAGCTCAAATTCCTTGGGAATGTGGACGGACCAGCACTCTACGCGTCTTGGGATGAGACGCTCAGAGGTGAGGACGACGCAGTGCCGGTGCACGCGGAATTCTACTTGGAGGGTTCTACCTAGAGGAGTAGCCCCCTTCCCCCTCCTCTATTTTTCTGACTCCCCAGTCCACTTGGCCCCCAGCGGGAGCGCTCTCCCGGGCGGCGCCGCGGCCCGAGCCGCGCGCCGCGGTAATATCAGCGCAAGTATTACCGGCCCGCGCCGGCATTAAGTTCCCTCGGGGCGGGGGATCCAGAAAAAGAAAGGGGAAGGGGAGGCGGTCGCGGCAGCGCCTCAGCCGGCGGTGACGGTCGCGGTCGCGTTGGACGCGGGTATCGTCATCACCGTTATCCCGTAGCTCTGCCCGGCGATCGGCGCGATGGTGATCGTGACCGGCCAGTTCGACCCGCCGATGTCCAAGCGCGGCCCGAGCGTTATGGCGCCCTCGAAGGTGAATGTTGCGCTCTGCCCGGGCCAGAGCATGTAGCCGGGCACCATGGGCCCGGGTATCGGCCCGAGGTGCTCGTCGGACTCGTGCGCCGCGTCGGAGTCGGCGAGGGCCGGCGCCGCGGGCCACTGCGACCAGTTGCCCCTCCCGGAGCCGGGGAGGCCCGAGGGGGCCGGCGGCGTGAAGTTCCAGCGCCACAGCTGGCTCGCGTTCACGAGTGTGGTGCCGTTGGGCCCCGCTATGGTGACATAGCTTGGCGCGCTGCGGCTCATGTTGCCCCACCACTCGCTCATCTCGTGATCGAACTCCGTCGCATTGCCCTCCCACTGCACGTTGAATTCCTTCGCCTTGGCGTTCGGCGGCAGGAACCACTTCGCCTCCAAGTGCGGCGCGGCCGCCTCGAGGGCGGGCACCAGCTGGGTGCCGTTCGTGAAGAACACCATGTGCATCCTCGCCGTGGCGCCGCTCACCTGTATCGTGGCGCTGAGGTCCTCGGTCCTTATCGTCACCGGGGGCACGTTCAGGCTCCAATTGCCCTTAACACCTATCCCCAGCACCTGCACGGGCTCGCTCCCGTCGTTCCTCACGGTCACCGATACGATCGTCTCGTTCCCGGCGACGCGTATGACGGCGGAGGTCACCGTGACGTTCGCCGCGGAGCGCCCGAGCTCCTCGCGCAGCTCCTCGGGTACGTGGAGCACAGTGCCCGGCGGGGCCGTGTAGTTCAGGGGCACCGCCACCGCGGCCGGCGCCATGATGAACACCGGCTGGTCGCCCACGTAGGCCACTGTCACGTGGGGCTGGAGATCCACCAGCGCGCCCTGGGCGGCGCGGGACGCGTTCGCTATCGGTATCGTGAGGACGCCGCTCGGGAGCATCAAGGGGTACTCCGTGCCGTTGACCACTATGGAAGCGTTGTCCACGTAGAGGCGGACCTCGTTCACGGTCGCGTTGGCCGGCACGCTCACCTGCGCGAGCACCACGCTCAGGTTCTGGAGCGCCAGGAGGTCCACGGAGCCACTAACGTTGGCGTAGATCCAGCCGTAGCCCTCGGCGTGGGCCGCCACGCCGCTGTAGTTGATCAGCACCGCGCTCGTGCCCACCGGCACGGAGGGCGGGTCCGTCAGCGCGACCGCGTACGCTACGGTGGTCGGGGCCGTCGAGCCCGTGGTCGTCGGGGCCGGAGCGGTCGGGGCCGGGGGCGCGGCCGCGTGCCAGTACGCGAGCGCGCCGCCGACCGCCGCGATCGCCACCACGACCGCCAGCACTGCCATCAGGGTCCTCACGTTCATCGCGAGGTGGATCCGCGCGGCCGCTTTTGAGGAACCCGTCGTCCCACCATGAAACGTGGCGGAACGCGCGCCGGCGCGTAATACTAGCGCAAGTATTACCACCACAGGCGCGGCGGCCCCCAGGCTGGGGGGCGATCGTGAAATGGGAAATAGGGGGTCAGAAAAAACGGAGACCCGACCCTCACTCGTCACGCTTGTGGTGTAGACGGCTTACTACCTCGCCCTCACCGTCATGAATGTCGTGGTAAAGCAATTGATGGATCACCCATGGTACCGTCTCCCCCGGATCAATACCGCTCCGGGCGAGACGTACCATCGTAGAGATTATTTCACGGGCCGGGTTTATTCTTTCTGTCTTGGTCTTCATTGCCCCCTCATGCGCCAAGGCCTTTTAAGGCGCCCGCGGGTCGCACGCATACTTGCGCCGATATTACTTCCCGCGCCGCGCCCCCAGCAGGTCGGCCCAGCCAGACTCGATGCCACGCCTCACGGCCGGCGGCAGGTCGGGCGCCCTCAAGACGGCGCGCAGCCAGCGGCGCCGCGCCCGCGCCACGACCCCCGGGTCCTCGTCGTAGAGGTCCGGGTCGCCGAGCTGCACGACCCCGGCCGCCTCGTACCTCTCTTTCCCACCGGCGATGTGCCGGCCCGGGACCACCTCCCTGCCCTTGGCGCGCCAGCGCGCCGCGATGACCTCGTAGAGCTCCTCGAAAGTCACCTCCTCCGCCCCGCGGCCGGGCAGCACGTCCTCGACGTAGTACCGTTCCCACGCCGCAGTGGGCGTCACGCCGGCGTCGCGGAGCAGCGTGTCGTTGAGTATGTCGCTGGCGTACTCCGCGACCAACTGATCCCGCCCCCGCCACCTCAAGTTGTCGGCCATCAGGGCGTGCATCGCCTCATGGGCCAGCACGAACGCGAGGTCGCGCAACTCCAGCCCGGCCGCCTCCTCCACACTCACGTCGATTATCAGCTTCTCGGTCGTCGCGGCCGCCGCCTCCCCCAGCGGCGTTGGTATCCTGCGCACCGCGAATATGGGCAACCTCTCAAGCGCTGCGAGGAGCCACCGGTGCGGCGAGAGCTCCCGGTAGACCTCCGGCATCCTCGCGCGCAGCGCCGCGACGCGGGGGTCGCTGTCCATCGTTTGGAGGAGCTTCTCCGCCTCCGGGTACTCCCTGAGCACGCGCCACCTCTCGGTCAACTCGGCTCACCCCCCGCGCCGGCCGGCTCCAGCGGCTCCAGCACCACGCGCACCTCCGCTATGCGCCGGAACCCCATAAAGCGCACGTGGCGCCCCGGCTCCCCCCGCGCGCCCGGCAACCAAGCGTCGGTCTTAGGGTCGAAGAGCGGGCAGGAGTCCGGGCCGGGGCAACCCTCGTGCACCTGCGCCATCTCCGACCAGATCCACAGGATGTCGGGCCTCAGCTCCACGGCGCGCGCTATCATGCTCAGCGGCAGCACCACCACGGCCGCGTCCGCGCCGAGATCGTCCAGCCGCGCGATCAGTTCCTCCGTGTTCCTGAAGTGGGCGCCCGCGTCCGCGAGCGTCGCGCCGGGGAACAGGCGCGCTATCTCCCTCAGCTGGGCCGGCAGCGGCGCGTGCCGGCTCACCCACGCTATCCTCACGCTCACACCCCCTCCAGCGCCTCCACTAGCGCGGCCGCGGCAATGCGCTTGTACCACTTCATATACGCGGCCGCGAAGGCACTCCGCATCGACCGTGGGGGGCGCGTAGGATAGATCCAAACCTTGTCTATCCCATCAATATCAATCTCAACACGCCCATCATACACCGAAATGAATATCACGCTATTTGAGATGTCAAGTGGGGTGTACGGGTTGTCATGTTGCAGTCTCACGTTTGCGATCCAGTTACCCACCTCCACGCTGGCCAGCGCGGCCGCGCTCTCCGGCTCCAATCTGATCTCCAGCTCTCCGGAGTCCCCCATGGCGTTTGGATCAACTGCGTTCAGCTTGGAGCGAACCATCTGCACCACCCCGCGCGCGATCCTCGCGATGTTGGGCGGGGCCGGCTTGGCTATCAGCTCGCTGGCTATCAGCTTGGTGACCCATACGATGGTGCCCGCGGCCCGCACGCGTGACCTCAGCTCAGCCAGTGCCGCGTCGACCGCGGCCTTGGGCACCTCGCCGTCGAGATAGAGTGAGAACTCGCGGCAATGTATGTGGTAATGTATGTGGGAGTAGGTGTACGGATCCACATCGCTGAGGTAGCAGTCCCAGGGGTGCACCCTCCTCTCCGGAATGTGCCCATACACCTCGACCGCCCCCGCCCGGAGGTGCGCCAGAAATCTGGCGCTCTCCCGTAACGACTCACCGCGCAAGCCATCGAGGAATCCACGTCCCCACATGATGGCGGTCCGGGCCCAGACGGCGGCCCGCGCGGCCCTCATGACATCCTCACGGAGGTTCACGCTCCCACCTCCTCCAATGTCGCCACCAACAAGGCCGCGGCGGCGCGGCCGAAGATGTTCTCCACCGCCGCGCGGAAGTCGCCGCGCGCCGCCGGCGGGATCGGCCCGGGCACGGCCGCGACCACCACCTCGCGCACCCTCCGCCGCGAGCGGAAGACGGCGAGCGCGGCCGGCATGTGCGGGCCGGGCCCCTCGCTCGGCCTCGCCCCGCGCAACCCCGCGAGGTTCAGCCCCGGGTTCAGCTCGATGATGAGATCCGAGTCCGCGAGCTCCTCGGGCGTGATCTCGGAGTGGTCGCCCACCCCCGTGAGGTCCTGCACGTCCACCAGTAGCGCCCCCACGGCAACATGGGCGCGCAGCGCTATCAGGCGCTTCGCGTCCGCGGCATCAGCCTCCCCGGCCGCGTCGGGGCCGGCCGACCTGTGCCTCTCGATCGAGAATTTCACACCGTTCACCAGCTCCTCATCCTCCAATAGTAGCGGCACGGCCCGCGCCGCGAACGCATCGAGGACGGCCCGGATCTCGCGCGGCCGCAGCGTGAGCTCCGTGATGGGGGTCGGGCGCGGCCCCGCGGCCCCGGCAGCGGCGTCCAGCGCGTTCGCCAGCTGTATCGAGAGCCGGAGGGCGTACGGATTCCTCCACCTAACAGCGTGAACCCTCGAGATGCCGCGCAGGTCTGGGGCGTTCGGGGTCCTCACCTCCACGGCGCCCACTTTCCTAGCGGCCGCGCGCGCGGCCTCCAGCCCGGCGAGCGCCGCCTCGCGCGTGGACTCACACGGCCCTAGGACGCGCAGCCCGCGCTCGCGGCCGCCGGGCCCCCGAGCGAGGTGCGCGTGGCCGCAGAGGCCGTTCCGCCTCAGCGCCACCATGACCACGTCGGCGTCACTCATGCTCCCACCTCCTCCAGCGCCTCCACCAATGCGGCCGCGGCGATGTGGCTGCGCCACTTCGCATACGCGGTCGCGAACGCGCCCCTCAGCGCACGTGGGGCGCGCGCGGGACAAATCTCGACCAAGGCTTCCCGGATCTCATCGTAACGAACTCTGACCGCAACAGACCCAAAATATGTCCAAAAATCCATATCATCAGGAGGATTATTGGTGTAATGCAGTTTCACCAATGCGACCCAATTCCCAGTTTCTATCGCGGCAAGCGCGGTAGCGTTGGTTAAATCGTCCACATTTATATTTAATTTTTTAACCAAGTTTTTAACCGCAATCGTGTTAGAATTGGTATACTTAATTTCGGCGCGCACGACACTCACCATATCACGCGCGAACTTCACGATGCTGGGCGGCGCGGGCCCGGTGACGAATCCATCACTCAAGACGACCGCGCCCGCGGCCCGCGCGCGTGACCTCAGCTCAGCCAGCGCCGCATCGACCGCAGTCTTGGGCACCTCACCGCTGGTGCGGAGTTCGAGGTCAGGACAACCTATGTAAAGGCTGGAGCGATCATGATCGAGGGCGCAGTCCCATGGGCGCACCTTCCTCTCGGGGAGCTCCCCCCGCACCTCCACGGCCCCCACCCGCAGGTGGGCGAGGAAAGTGGCGGCATTTAGCAACATCTCATCACGCCGCTTCAGATCAGCGTTCTCATTACACGCGCCGACGGCGCTGGCCCACACGGTGGCGCGGGCGGCCCTCGCGATATCCTCGCGGAGGTTCACGCTCCCGCCCCCTCCAGTCTCTCCACTAGCGCGACCGCGGCGGCGCGCTTGTACCACTTCGCGTACGCGGCCGCGAAGGCGCCCCGCATCGCCCGTGGGGGACGCGCGGCGAAGACGAATATCTTGACAATCTTGCTCTCAACGTCGTGGGTGTGAATTATCGCGAGCCCGTAATATACATCGATATTTATCCATGAAAGATCGAATTCTACGTCGGGATGGTACGTAGATGGCTCGACCTCAGCGATCCAATTGCCGGCCTCGATGGCGGCGAGCGCCGCGGCGCCGCTCATATCATGTAGGTGCAACCACTCAGAGATGCTCATCGTGTCACTCTCGATGGAATTCAATTTCGCGCGGACGGCGCTAACCGCGGCCCGCGCCTTCCTCACGAGATCGGGCGTCGCGGGACGGACGATGGAATGGTTGGCCCAGACGACCGCGCCCGCGGCCCGCGCCCGGGACCTCAGCTCCACCAGCGTGGCCTCGACCGCGGCCTTTGGCACCTTGCCGCGGGGGTAAAGTCCGAACTCACCGCATTTTACGGCCATAACCCCGAGGGTATAACCTAGGTAACATTCCCATGGGTGAACCTCCCCCCTCGGGATGTCCCTCCACACCTCGACCGCCCCCGCCCGGAGGTGGGCGAGGAACACGGCGGCTACGCGCAGTAGCTCCTCACGCCTAAGGCCGATTATCGGACTCCACAGGCTGATGGCCCGGGCCCACACGGCGGCCCGCGCGGCCCTCATGACATCCTCGCGGAGGTTCACGCTCCCATCACCTCCTCCAGCGCCCGCTCGAGGGCGCGCGGTGCGTACTCCGGGAGGAGCTCCTCGCGCAGCCGGAGGGCCGCCTCGGCGATGGCGGCCGCCGGCGCGCCGGCGGCCACGAGGCTCCACACCTCCCGTAGGCGCGCGTGGTACCCCTGCGACGCGACCTCGTCGATCGCCTCCACGGCCTGAGCGAGCGGCGGCGGGATCTCCCACGCCCCGACCGTTGGGGCATTTCCGGCCAGGCGGCGGCCGTAGGCATCGCCCAGCCGGGCGATCGCGGCGCGGTGGGACGCAGGCCGGGGATCCGGGAGCAGCGCGATCAGTAGCAGCGACCCGGCCGCCGGCCGCCAGTCCCTCACGAATCCCGCCAGAGGCGCCAGCGCGGGAGCGGCGTAATGTGACTTGATGGCACCCCGGAGGCGCTTAAAGTACGCGCTCAGCACCTGCTTCGATACGTTACTCATGCCTACGCGGACGGCGGCCACCGCGGCGCGCGCGATGGCCTCGTCCCCCTCGTATATGTTATCGCCGACCTTGTCGCAGTACGTCGTTATCAACTCCTCCACCGCGGTATACCAGCGCGGCAGAAACATGGAGTAGTGGTATGCGTAGAACGCAATCCTCACGCTCCCACCTCCACCAACTGGTGCGCCAGCGCGGCAGCGGCGAAGCGCCCATACCACTTCGCGTAGGCGGCCGCGAAGGCGTCCCGCATCGCCCGCGGGGCGCGCGCGGGATAGATCCAGACGATGATATCCTCGTCGCGGCGGTGGATCTCCACGTGCACGTGCCCACTATACACCGAAATGTTCACCTCGCTGCCTGAGATGTCGGGCGAGGTGTCCGGGTCGTCTGGGTACTGGCTCACATTCGCGATCCAGTTACCCACCTCCACGCTGGCCAGCACTGCCGCGTTCTCCAGCTCCCGGCTGATCTCCAGCTCCTTGGAGCCCCCCATGGCGCTTGAACCGATGGTGTTCAGCTTGGAGCGGACCACCTGCACCGCATCGCGTGCGATCCTCACGATGTTGGGCGGGGCCGGCCGGGCTATCAGCCCGGCGACCCATATGACGGTGCCGGCGGCCGCGGGCCCGCGCTTGAGCTCCGACAGCGCCGCCTCGATGGCGGCCGCCGGCACCTCGCCATTGAGATAGAGCGAGAACTCGCGACAGTATATATGTGAGAAGATGCGTGACTCCTCGTCGTTGAGGTAGCAGTCCCATGGGCGCACCTCCCTCTCCGGAATGTCCCCGCTCACCTCCACGGCCCCCGCCCGCAGGTGGGCGAGGAATTTCGCGTCGTCCCGCAGCAATTTCTCGCGCCAGTCCTCTGGGAATGCGTGGTACCACGCATTGATGGCCCGGGCCCACACGGCGGCCCGCGCGGCCCTCATGACATCCTCGCGGAGGTTCATGCTCCCACCTCCACCCTCACGGCGCGCCAGCCCCACCGGGCCGGCGGGTTCACGTCCACGGTCGCGGCCACGGCCACGCCCGCGCGCCGCGCCACCTCACGGGCGAGGCGCACGGTATCAGGCTCCTCGGCATCAGATATCTCGAAGTCCGAGAGCACCACAACAACGTCGCCATAATACATGCGCTTCGCCACCTCCTCCAGCGCCGGCCTCACCACCGTGCCGCCCCCACCCCTCCCTTTGGGGAGGGGCCGGCCGCGGCGGTAGACTTCGACCCCCTGAACCTCCGCGTCCCAGAACACCACATAGACCCCATCCACGTCGCGGGCCATCCCGGCGACCTCCGCCATGAACTGGTCATATTCCTCCTGCGATATGGATCCACTGGTGTCCACGAGTACCCAAGCGCGCGGCTGCGTGAACCTCCGCACGCCCGGGAGCCCCGGGACGCGGCGGGACTCGCGCCGCCAGTCCTGCATGACCGTGCGACCATAGCCCTCGTGGAGGGCCGTCCTCAGAACAACGCGCCAGTTCACCTTTGGCTTCAGCACCACTGAGATCTCGCGATCCAGCCCACCGGGGGTCTTACCGGCGCGCCGCATCTGGGCCTGCGCGGCGGCCGCGGCCGCGACCGCCTCAGCCCAAGCGGCCTCGTCGCCCCGCGCGAGGGCTGGCTCGCCCTCCTGCACGACCCCGACCACCTCGACCCGGGCGCTCGACCCGGGCTCACCGGCCTTCTCGCTCCCGGTCTGCCCCCGAGATTTCTCGCCCCCGGACTTCTCACCACCCCCCTCCCCGGACTGTCCGGAGGACTCCTTACCCCCCTCTCCCTCGCCCTCCCCGGCGCTGACCCCCCGGAGATCCTCCCGGAGGTCGCCCACCGCACCGGTGGCATTCCAGTGGGCGAGGGCGAGGAGGTCGTATAGCTCCTCCTTCGATATCCCGGGCCGGGCGCCCACCTCACCGAAGTCGCTCAAAGTGGCGACGCCGGGGGGCAGGCGCACACCCGCCTCCTCGAGTATTTCATTGTTCACGGCATCGGTCACTATATTCCACAGCCATAGGTCGCGAGACCCACGCCTCTGGATGTCGCGGAGTGCTATGTGGAGGACCTCATGCATGATCGTGCCGCGCCTCTCGGGCGCAGTGTATCCTAGGAATTTGTCCACGTCCACGTATATGCTGTTACCATCGGTCGTGGCGGCGGCGCGCCCCAGGCCCCGCACGGCGACTATGCGGACGCGCGCCAAGATACTCGCAACGAATGGGAAGCGCGCCCACGCCCAGAGGCGCGCGTCCTCGACATCAGAACGTATGGCCGCGACAGTAGCATCGTAGCCCACTGCGCTCACCTCCCGAGTTTGTTTCTGATCTTCATCACCCGCGCCGCGAGGCGCGTGTCCCTCGCGGCGCGATCGAGAAACTCAACCATCACATCCTTCGAGCCGATCAGCATCAATAGGACAACGATAAACTCATCCTCTATCACAGAGAGCAAAGGTATAACATCGTCTGCCTTGAGGCCGCCGGCCCGCAGGCGCTCCGCGATTTCTGAGAGTGCCATGTAGCGCTCATCGAGCCCGAGTCCCCTCCACTTGGAGGGGTTCTTCATCAAAGCCACCACATCGACGCGCACGGCGAGGAATTTTGAGAGCTTCAACCCTACCTCCCGCCCGAGGAGGGATATGTACCGCCAAGTGGGAGAGCCCTCGGGCAGGAGGGCGGCCCACTCCCACGCCCTCGGGGTCGGGTACCCCTCGGATCCCTCCCCCTCGGGCGGGGAGCGGATGAAATCGCTCGGAAACGCCTCCAAATACGCCAAGACTTTCCTATTCCAGCCGTCGGGATGGGCGGCGTCCATGTAGGCCGCCCATTCCGCTACTGTGGGTGGCTGAACCTCAATGACCGCCAGCCTGTTCAACGTGGGCGCTGGCAACGCCCGCGCCAGAGGAGTGTCCTCGATACGGTTTCCCGCGGCGACGACCATGACATCGCTACGGAATGCCACGGATCCAACACGGTGGTCGAGAAGTAGCTGTGGGATCACCGACATCATATCATCTCTCTGAACCCACGTAAGTTCGTCTAAGAATATAATGCCTGGGTGCTGGGAGAACAAGTATAACTGGTACACCGGAACGAATCTCACATAACCACCCCGCTCGCGCGGGAGGCCAGTAAGGTCTGACGGCTCAAGGTTTGTGAGCCTGAGGTCTAAGAACAGAAACGCGCTCTCTGGGATCTCATCGGGCGCTCCGGAGGTGACATCTATAAACTTACGATCATGGCGGCGGGCGATCTCCTCGGCCGCCGCCCGGACGACCGTCGACTTCCCCACGCCGGGCGGCCCTAGCAACAGTATCGGGGGCCGGGCGCGGGGGCCCTCCCTTAGGAGGGCCTCATACTCCTCGATCAGGAGGTCGCGGATCTCGGGGATCCGCGGCCCCGTAACGTTAATGGTAGGCGCGCGGTCACTCATACCGCGGATCCTCCCGACCAGATGGGGGCATCAGACCCGAAAAGCTGATCCAAATAGCTCTCACGGAAGGCGAAGGCGACATCCTTTTTCTGAAGTATCTCAATGGTCACCTCGCCATTGTTTAGGTCGATATTCGTGATGCGGTAATAGTAGCGCTCGTCGGGGTGCCTCCAACTACAAGGGCACCTCTCCTCGTAATAACTACCGACGTGGAGGTCGGCGACGTCCACGAGGTATGTGGCGTTACGTCTCTCTATCACGGCTGCCCGGATGAACCTCCGAGCGAATCCATATTTCAGGTCGGCCCCAACAATCTCCGCGAGGTAGGGAGTCCCTACCCGTGTGTTGCCCCAAGTGAGGGGGTAGTACCTTCCCTCTACTAGCTTTATCCTCCGCAACTTTCCACTACCGGTGTTTCCCCCGCTGGAGGCCTCGGCGCCGGCCGCGGGGGCCGCCGGCGCCTCAGCGGCCTTCTCGGAGTTCAACCTCTACTCTAATAATATCAGAACTAATATTTAAACCCACCGGATTTCCCTCTCTATTGTTTCGGCGGGCGCCGAAGCGCGCGCCGCGTGGCCCCGCGCGGCTGCGCCGCGGCCGGCCCTCGGGCTACGGCGACCGCGCGCATATTCCTTATTATTTAATGATAAGGAATGAGAGCGCCGGCCCCTCCAAGCCCCTCGGCCCGCCGGCGGCCCGGCGCGCCGCGGTGCGGCCGCGCGCGTAATGGCGGCGCGGGCGTGCGCCCAACCGTTAAAAGGCCGCGCCGGCACAGGACGGCGCAATGTGCGCTCAGGAGATTATGAGGGGCCCGGTGCTCCGGCGCACGGAGCACTGGGTGGTAATGAAGGCGGCGTGGGCCGCCGCGCGGCTCCGCGCGCCCGACGCAGTCTTCATGGTCTCGCGGCGCGGCGTCCGTTTCTTCGCCACTGATAGTCTCACGGCTCCGGCCTGGTGGCTCAGCGTCACGATCCGCGACCCGGCCGCTGCCCGGGGCCGCGCCGTGATAGCGCCCGCGGCCGATTTTTGGGGGGCGCTGCGGGCGACTTGGTGGCGCGGCCGCGGGGGCAACCACGTCTCGGTGGTGCCCGGTGCGGTGCACTTCGGAGGTCAGGTCGCGGCGGTCGAGGTCCGCGGCCGTGTGGTGGACTTCGGGCCCGGCTCCGGTATTCCGGTGAGTGAGGGTGAGGAGCTCGAGCTCGGAGACCACTATCCCGTCGCCGTCGCGGACGTGGGGTCGACGCTCTCGGCCGACGTCGCCGCCGTCGCGGCGCGCTCGGACGTCGCGGAGCTCCGGTTCGTGCGTGACGAGCGCGGCTGGTGGATTGCTGTCGGGGGCGACGGCGAGGTGCGCCGCGCGCCGGCGAGGATGCTACTGCTGCCGCCCAGCGACGGGGTCATTGGTCGCTACCCCGCCGCGGTCGTCGCGGAGTTGCTGTCGCTCGTGGAGCTCGCGGAGCCCACTGTCGAGCTCGCGGAGCCCCCCGAGCGCCCCGCGCTCTACGCGAGCTGGACGCACTCCACCACGAGCCGCGCCCGCGTCGAGTTCTTCGTCGCGCCGTTCGCGTAGTCCCCTCCCACCCACGACCCCCTTTTTTCTCACCACTCGCTCCCCAGCTCACCTCAGGCGCCGGGCCGCGCCGGTACTCTACGGCCCCGGCCCGGGCCGCGCGGCGCGGCCACGCTAGACTACGGGCCGCGCCGCTAGAGTACGGCCGCCGCGCTAGTCTACGGCGGCGCGCGCAATGTGGCGCGGGCCCCCGCGGCGCCGCGCGCTAGACTAGCGGGCCGGCCAGGCGCCCTTTTAAGGCGGCGCGGCACGGTGGCGGCGGAAATGAGCAGTCACGATCTGGTGGTTAGCTCCGTGCTCCGCGGGGCGGAGCACGGAGCGCTGGAGAGGGGAGTGTGGGCCGCGGGGAGAGCGGGTGCTCCCGACGTCGTACTGATGGTGTCGCCGGGGGGCGCCCGCCTCTTCGCCGCGAATGATCTCTGGTCGCCGTCTTGGTGGCTATCCGTCACGGTGCGTGACCCCACCGCGGCCCCCGGCCGCGCCGTGGTGGCGCCGCCGCATGAGGTCTGGGGGGCGCTGGCCACGGCGCGGGGGACGGCGCGGGGCCGCGGCGCCATCCGTGTGGCGGCTTGGTCGGACGTGATGCAGTTCGAGGGGCCCCGCCACTTCGCCGAGATCCGCGCCCACACCATTGACTTCGATGTGGGCGCGGGCGTTCCCATCAGTGAGGACGATGAGTTCGAGGTCGGCGACTACTGCGCCGTCGCGGTCGCCGCCGTCCCCCAGACCCTCGCCGCGGACGTCGCGGCCATCGCCCCGAGCTCCAAGACAGTGGAGCTCGGGCTGGTCGCCGCCCGCGGCTGGTGGCTCGGGCTCGTCGGCGACAACGGCCGCGCCCGCGTCCTGCCGGCCGAGGTCGCCGAGCGCCCGCGCCGTGACGCTGTGGTGGGCCGCTACCCCGCCGCGATGCTCGACGCGTTGCTGTCGGTGGCGGGGCCGGGCGACATCACCGTGGAGTTCACGGAGCCAGTAGAGCGTCCGGCCCTCCACGTGAGCTGGGAGCCAGCTCAGCGCGCCCGCGCCGAGTTCTTCGTCGCGCCCGCGTAGGCCCCCTCCCCTCCCCCCTCACGACCCCCTTTTTCTCGCCACTCGCTCCCCAGCGCACCCCGGGCGCCGGCCCGCGCCGCTAGGCTACCGTTCGGGCCGCGCCCGGCCGCCGGCCGGCACCCCGGCGTGGCGGGGGCGGGCCTTATAGGGGGGACACCGCACCAGCTTCCTATGGCGGCGCGCGGGCCGGGGCGGTTGGCAAAATGGGCGGCCTCCGTGATGGACGAGGCCAGGAAGCGCAACCCTAGGCTCGCCGGCTTGGACGGGCTGGCGGAAACCGTGCCGGCGGAACGGGCGGCCCGCTGGTCGTACCTCTCGTACGAGTATATCTTCGCGTAGGGCGTTGCGCGCGAGGCCGCGCTACTGTACGCCACGCCCGCGATCCGGGGCGGGCCCGCTACGCTACGGGGCCGCGCAGTGCGGCGTGCCGGCCACCGCGCGGGCTGCGCCGCGGGGCCGCTAAGCTACGGGCCGCGGCCCGGGCCTCTACACAGCGCGTTGCGGGCCGCATGAGTGATACCTGCGCAAGTATTACTCGCGCCGGGGGTCGAGCCCCCGGGCCGCGGGAAAGGTGAGGAAATGGGAGTCAAAAAAATCAAGCGAGGGCTGGGCCTAGCGGTGGCGGAGGTGCAGGATCACGAGCACCATTACCTGTGCCATCCCCAATGCATATCCTATTGTGAATGATATTGGATCCATCGCCCCCTTATGCACAGATACCCTTATAAGGCGCGGCGGCGCCGGACTGCGGGCCGGGCCGCGCTAGACTACGGCGCGGCGCGCCGCTAGATTACAGCTGCGCGCGTAATGTAGCGCGGATCTTGTGGTGTTGTGGCCGCCGCGCGCTAGACTACGTGGTCGCACGGCGTATAGTAGCGCGGTTCGCTAGACTACGGGCCGTGCCGCTACAGTACGGCCACACGTAGTAGACTACGGGCCGCGCCGACGTAACGGCGAGGCCCGGCGGCGCACCGGATTGGGGTACGCGCGGCGGTGCGGCTCGGTCCGGGTCGGGGAGGACACAGTGCGCTGGCGCTCCGCGGCCCGGTCCGGGGACCCGCTCTGGAGGCGCATTCATGGATCCCGGCGGGGCGCGGCCGCCGCCCCCGCGCGCCCGTGGGCCCGGGGCGGCCCGGGACGGGGGCGGCGCTCCCGGAACGGGGCGAACCGCGCGGCCACGGTCGCACCTCACCGCGGGGCGCGGCGGCCCCCGGCCCGAACCGGCGGCGGTGTCGCGCGCGGCCGGCCCCGGGCGCCGGGCCGGGCCGTTAAAAGGCAACGCGGCACGGGCCGGCGAAATGAGGAGAATAATAGGCGTTGTGGTGTGTGGGGCCCACGCGTTCCGGAACGGAGCGCGTGAGGTGTACATTTACGAGCTCGCGGATGAGGGATGCCCGCGCGGCTCGCAGTTCGGGTCGCCGGACTGCGAGCGGCGCATCATACGGACGCTCGACCACCCGGTCGCGGGCGCCTCGGACTACACTAACGCCCTCGCCCACGTGGTGTTGCCGGCCGGTGCCGAGGGGCTCTCGGCGCTGGAGGCCGCGCGGCCCGGCGCGATCTTCGAGGTCGCCGGGCAGCGCGACGCCTCCGGGCCGGGGCGCGGCGTCGGGGAGGAGGTCGAGTTCTTGGAGGGCGCGGTCGTGACCCCGCTCCCCGGCCCGGCGCCGCGCGAGGCCCTCCGGGCCCTGGAGATACCGGCCCCCAGGATCCGGGACCTCCCGGGCGGCGTGCCGGCCGTGGTTCGGGGCGTCGCGGCCGCCCCGGTGCAGGAGTCGGGCAGCCGGGCCGCGGCGGCCTGGTTCCTCTTGAAGTACTCAAGCAAGCGGCAGGCCGCGCTGCCCGTGATCCTCTTCGGACGCCGCGCGGACGAGCTCCCGGCGCTGGCCCCGGGCGCCGAAGCGCGCGTCGCCTGCGTCCGCCGCGAGCTCATCGACCCCTTGGACGAGCGCCTCCCGCCCGGGGCGCGGGAGGCGCTGTTCCCGGGCAGGCCGCTCGCCGACCTGCCGTACAGCATCGAGGTGCTGTTCGGCGGGCCGGAGAGCGCGGTGATGCTCCTCTGAGGCGCGCGGGCCCCCACCCCATTTTTTCTGACCCCCACTTCGCCGCCGCGGCAGCGCGGGGGCCGGCCCGGCCCGGCGCGTAATAACAGTGCAGGTATTACCTGCGCGCCGCCCACACGTGCAATAACGGGGCGGGTATTACAACCGTCGCGATCCGGAGGCGCCCCGGCATGGTGGACCCCCGGCCCGGGCAACCACCAGGACCAGTTCCGCGCGGCCAGCCGGGCCCGAAGGCGTGTCCACAGTGCTACGCGGATCCCGGGGCGGCCTCGGCGGGTCGCTGCCGCCTCCATTATCCCCTCGGCTATGCGCTCGGCAACGCGGTCCCACGAGGAGTGGTCCTCGAGGAACGAGGTCACCCTCTCATCATCCACCAGCCCGCGGCGCTCCCCCTCCGGCATTTCGGCCAGCCTCACCGCCTCCGCCGCCATCGCCTCCCAGTCGAACTC
>OFEH01000224.1_pt1 | contig 23487 bp, 27 predicted proteins | sample 1521031 | NCBI WGS metagenome assembly OFEH01 (sample SAMN05518350, study PRJEB24110) | hypersaline lake metagenome | isolation source: Grendel Spring, Yellowstone National Park, Wyoming, USA | place: USA:Grendel Spring, Yellowstone National Park, Wyoming, USA | collected 2011-11-16
TCTTAACAAATATTTTACTCACGATGTAAAAAATGCCGTTGGCACACTAGAAAGATATAATCGCGTTTCAGGATTTGGTGAAGTTGTTAGAACCTACCCGCTTCAGATGAAGCTTAAATCTCATTAGGATAACAATTTTAGTAAATTTTATAAATCATTACTAAATCGGCTAACTTATTAAATTTCTTCAATTTTAGTGGCAAGTATAACTTTCTTGAAGATATCGTTTAAAGCCTGTATATCATCTGTGTTTTCTATCTTTTCTTCAAAATCTTTTGGTAGTAACCCAAACTTGATAAGGACAGCACTCTTGATGTCATCTTTTTTAGCCTTAATTAATCCTTTTTGTAATCCTTCTTGTAATCCTTCTTGTTTGCCTTCCATTTTCCACTTTTCTGTTAGTGTCATAACCTTCTTATCACCTCCTGTTAGTTCTTTTAAAATATTTTCAACCTCTTCAGCGTTGTCTTTCACAGATACAATATAATCAAGCGTTAAAAATATGCAATGAGTCGTTTCTATATAATCATGACTTTTTATATAATCAGCTATAAGCTCAAGTACTCTCATAAAGCCCTTTATGCTATCAAATATATGTTTCATTGCAAGCATCGCCCATTGTGTGCAAAGATCTTGATGTGCCTTACTTATAATATCATCATCTGATATTTTATTTAGATCTATAAGTATATAGTTTAGCTTAGATGCGTATTTTTCTAATTTGGTATTTTTAACAATAGGTAAAGATGTGGGTACGTTCCATTCACCTTTTCCATGATAAAAAACAATGTTGATAATAGGAGGGTAATAATCTTTTTCTTTTATAGCTTCTTCCCAGATAGCGGCGTTGTAGTATGAAAGCTGAGTAGGTAGTTCTTTATCAAGATAAGATTTGTGCTCAAGTACTACCCGTATATATGCATCTTGATCTTCTACTTTGCAGCTAAAAAGTAAATCAAGCATAAACTTTTGAGATTTAGAAGAAAACTTTTCTGTATTAACAGGTGTTATAGAGTGTATATCTTGTGCTATATCCTCTGCAAAGATATCAAGAAGCATCTTTAATCTTTTGGGATCTGAAAATATCTGCTTGAAAAATGTATCGTGAGGTTGTATATCCATAGATCTATTTTACTACAAATCAAAAGTATTTAAAGGATATGATTTCACAGCTTCTTAACCCAGACGGCTCAGATGAAACCAGAAATTGCTACTACTAACATTATTTACAAAAGTCAATCCCCTATAGGTACAAGCAAAACGGGGACGCGGAGGAAGAAAGAGGTTGTACGTGGTTAAGTTTCAATCCCCTATAGGTACAAGCAAAACAGACTTAAAAGCCAAACTTTTGGCGGAAAACACAGGGTTTCAATCCCCTATAGGTACAAACAAAACACCAAAATGAAAAAACTGTGAACTACCCTAAAACCCTTCGCCGGCAAGGTTTTTGAGGTACCTCATCAACCTATCAACAGCTTATAATATAACATATTTCCCGTCAATCGTCAATAGGAGCAAAATCATAGGAGATCGACAATTCTTTGTCAGATATAGCTAAATTGCCAAAAATGAGGTGTTTTTTTGTTTGAAAACAAGGCGTTTTTTAATAATTTTTTGCCGATCGACAGATCGTTGATAGACAATGCTTTTGGGGATTTTGATGTTAACAATTTAGAACTTATATTAACATTTTTAGGCTTTTAGAAAATAAAATTAGAAGATAAAATCTTTATGAGATGGTTTATTTATGTCTATCTTTAGCAGTAGTTTTTTGACTTACGCAAAATTTAGTCGTTGTCAAAAATAGCTTCTTCTTGCCCGATTTTATAGTATGGATATTCCCAAGAGGAGTAATAATAAGGCGTATAAGCCCTAAACTCCCCCGCACAGGTGTCCACCGCTTTAAAAGTAGGCATAAGACCTTCCAAAAGCTCTTCTATCTCTTTTTCTGTCTTGTTAAACTTTTTAGCTATTTCTTTATTTGAAAAGCCCAATATTTTTAGCTCAAATATATAATCTTTATCAAAAGGTATATCTTGTTTGTAAGCCTCTACAAGCTCTTTTATCTGATGTAAAAACCATTTGTCTATGTGGCTTACTTCATTCACTTTTTCTATGCTTATACCCCTCATAAACGCTTCTTTTATATAAAAAATACGTTCTGGTGTTGGTATCCTTATGTTTGTAAGAAGCTCATCGTAAGAAAGCGCTTCGTAATCTTTCATAAAGAGATATGGATTATCGGTTTCTAAACTTCTTATGGCTTTCATGAAAGCTTCTTTAAAAGTTCTTCCTATAGCCATCACTTCGCCCACAGATTTCATTGTGGTACCAAGAATTTTGCTTGATTCTTTAAACTTTGCAAAATCAAACCTTGGTATTTTTACTACCACATAGTCGATGCTTGGCTCAAAGCTTATAGGTGTATTTTTTGTAATGTCGTTTTTTATCTCATCAAGGGTATATCCAATCGCCAAAAGGGCGGCTACTTTTGCTATGGGAAAACCAGTGGCCTTAGAAGCCAAGGCTGAGCTTCTTGAAACCCTTGGGTTCATCTCTATCACGTAAAAATTGTCGCTGTTTGGGTCTACTGCAAACTGGATGTTTGAGCCTCCGGTATCAACACCTATTTTTCTTATAATGGCAAGGCTTGCATCTCTTAACATCTGATATTGTTTATCGGTTAGGGTTTGGGCTGGTGCTACTGTTATAGAGTCTCCAGTATGAACACCCATAGGATCAAAGTTTTCTATAGAACAAACTATAACGACGTTGTCTTTTGTGTCTCTTATGACTTCAAGCTCAAACTCCTTCCATCCTATAAGGGATTTGTCTATAAGCACCTGATGTATAGGAGAGGCTTCTAAAGCAGCATTTAGCTTAGCTGGAAACTCTTCTAAGTTGTAGACGATAGAACCACCTGTCCCGCCAAGTGTAAAAGCTGGCCTTAATATAGCTGGAAATCCTATATCTTTTATAGAGGCCATACCCTCTGAGATAGAATTTACTATGGCATTTGGTGGAACTTTTAGACCTATCTCCTCCATGGCTTTTGCAAAAAGAGCCCTATCTTCACCTTTTTTGATGGCCTCGTAGCTGGCACCTATTATTCCTACACCATATTTTTCTAATATGCCCGATTCATATAAATCCTTTGCTAAGTTTAAAGCCGTTTGCCCTCCTAAGGTAGGTAGTAAGACATCTGGGCGTTCTTTTTTTATAATCTCTTCTAAAACCTCTACAGTCAAGGGTTCTATGTAAGTCTTAGTGGCAAGCTGTTCATCTGTCATTATGGTAGATGGGTTTGAATTTACCAGCACTACTTCATAACCTTCTCTCATAAGGGCTTTGCAAGCCTGAGTACCAGAGTAATCAAATTCTGCTGCTTGGCCTATGACAATAGGGCCTGCTCCTAAGATTAGTATTTTCTTTATGTTGGTATTTTTTGGCATAGAATTATTATACTATAAACTAACTGATTGAAATATTTGATAATATTTTTAAAACAAGAAACTAAATGTTTATTGAGCTTTTTGTATATCTTTTGAAGTATTTTGCTTTTTAACGGCAAATCTACCTATAAATATAGATATTTCATAAAGGGCAATAAGTGGTAAAGCCATAAGGATTTGAGTGGAAACATCTGGGGCTATCAAAGCACCTATAAAAAATGCCACCACTATAAAGTATTTTCTAAAAGATTTTAATTGTTTTGTAGATATTATACCCGCTCTTTGTAGCATAAAAAGAAAAATAGGCATCTCGAAGGCTATGCCAAAACCAAGAAGCATTTTTAGTAAAAAGTTTATATAAAGCTCCGCTGAAAGCATGGGTTTAGCTTGAAGCTGGCTAAAACCTATACCTATTAAAAATTTTAGAGCCATTGGAAGCACTGCAAAATATGCAAAGCTAGCCCCCATTACAAACAATACCAAAGAAAAGAAAACCAAAGGAAAAACAAGTCTTTTTTCTTCTGGGTAAAGAGCTGGTTCTACAAATCTCCATATTTGATATAAAATAACAGGTATAGCAAGTATTATTCCAACTATTACAGATATTTCCATCATGATAAAAAGGGGCTCTGTGGGAGAAAGTGTTATAAGTTTCATACCAGGATAATATATATTTATAGGGTATTTTAAAATCTCAAAAACATACTTAGCGTAGAAAAAGCTTATAGCAGAAAATATTAGCACAGCTGCTATAGATTTAAGTATTCTCTGTCTTAGTTCCTGAAGATGCTCCATCAGTGGAGCTTTCGGAAGTTCCTTCTCCATCTTTCTTTTCCTCGGTATTAGTTTGTTCTTTCTCAAGCTCTAACACTTTTTTGTTTACATTTTCTATATAAGCTTGCATTTTTATCTCATCTATGAACTCTCTTGCTTTTCTTGTAAACTCTCCAAGCTTTGTAGCCACATCCATCATTTTTTCAGGCCCAAGCACTATATACGCTATAACCAGTATTATGATTATCTGACCTAAGTCCATAACACTCTATCTATAAATTGACCAACAAGTATGCCACGGTCTACAAGTATGCCACGATCTACAAGTATGCCACGGTCTAAAAACATCCAAAGGATTGCACCAATAGACAAAAATGGTCCAAAGGGTATATAGTATTGCATATTTTTATTTTTTATAATGGTAGGTATGCTTACCAAAAGCCCTATAACTGAACCAAAAAACATAGCACCAAGCACCATCCATATACCACCAAAGGCTCCTATCATCGCCAAAAGTTTTATATCACCTATGCCAAGGCCTTCCATCTTCCTAACCTTAAGATAAATATAGTATATTAAAAATGGAATTAAACCCCCAAACAAAATCCCAAGTATTGAGCTTTTAATGTCAACAAAACCATAACCACTTACAGAAAAAAGCAGTCCAAACACTATGCCAGCGTAATTAAAACTATCAAGGAGGATAAACCAATCTAAATCTATAAAAGATTGTACTATAAGAATTGACCCAAAAAGTAGAGCTTCTATAGTTTTTACAGCATCAGGAATGTTTAGGATAGATAAATTTTCATTGTTTTTTATATAAAAAGCATAAGCACAAAGGGCAAAATAAAACCCGGTAAGGGCTTCTACTATAGGATATCTCATAGATATTTTATTTTTGCAAGCACTGCATCTACCTCTCAAGAAAATGTAAGATAATATGGGTATGTTTTCATAAGGTTTTATCTTATGTCCACAATGAGGGCACTTGGAATTTGGATAAACGACAGACTCTCCCCTTGGAAGTCTATATATTAGCACGTTGTAAAGGCTTCCAAAGATAGTACCAAGCAAAAAGAATATAAGTAAGATTAGGATTGTCATAACTTAAGCATTCTTAGTTTGGCCAGGATGTCTATCATCACTTTTGAATAATAAACATTTGACAAAAAAGATGCTATGGTACCAATAGTAAGTGTGGTGGCAAAGCCCTTTACTGGACCACTGCTAAATTGAAAAAGTATCAAAGCCGCCACCAAAAGTGTGGCGTGTGTGTCGTAAACGGCGCTAAGCACTCTCTTGTAACCGTATTCTACGGCTTTCCTTAGGGTGTTGCCCCTTGCTATTTCTTCTTTTATGCGTTCAAATATAAGGACGTTTGAGTCTACCGCTATACCCATATTTAGTATGATACCTGCAATACCTGGCAATGTAAGTGTAGCTCCTAAAAGCACAAGACCGGCCCAAAGAAGAAGCCCATTCATTATTATTGCTATAGTGGCTGTGACCCCAGCTGTCTTATACCTTCCTATTATCAAAAGCACCACAAACAAAAACGACGCTAAACCAGCATAGATACTCTGTTTTATAGCCGCTTTTCCCAAAGTGGGTCCTACCACAGCATCTTGGAGTATATGAAGCGTTGTAGGTAATGCACCGGCTCTTAAAATAGCGGCCAAGTCCCTTACTTGATCTGGTGTAAAATTACCAGTTATCTGACCTTGATCTGATATTCTTGAACGAATAACTGGAGCAGACATAACTCTATTGTCAAGGACTATAGCAAGTCTTTTACCTATATGGCTTTGGGTAAAATTACCAAATATTTCAGCTCCTTTTGAATTTAGCTCAAAACTAACAGCAGGGTTATTAAAGCTATCTGTGCTCTCGTAAGCGGTTTTTAAATCAGCCCCTGTTATTATGGGTTTTTTCTTAACTAAATACCATTCGTGCCCATCTTTTGATGGCAATATCTTTTCATCTGGTTTTAGCTCTTTTTGTAAGGCATCTAAAGAAGCTGATGCATCCACCACTTCCATAAGTTCAAGCTGAGCGGTTTTCCCAAGGACTTTTTTAGCCCTTTCTAAATCCATAACACCGGGTAGCTCCACCATAACTTTAGAATTGCCAAGCCTTGTAATTACAGGTTGCACTACACCAAGTTGGTCTACCCTTCTTCTTAACACTTCCACCGTTTGAGTTATAACGTTTTCTTTTATCTGACTAAGATAGATAGAGCTAAATCTAACTTTAACTTTAAGAGGTGATACTTTAGAAATATCTATTCTATTTTTGTAGTATTTTGTCAAAAGCTCATAAACTTTGTTGTAATCTGAAGCATTTAATAGGTCTATATATATACCATCTTGAGAAGGTGTAACATCTAAGACGTTTATATGATTTTTTAAAAAAAGTTTTGATATATCAGAGGCTGTGTTTTCATACTCTTCTTTTATAACTTTGTCTATATCGGGAGCCAAGACCATGCTTATGCCCCCTTTCAAGTCAAGACCAAGGTTTACTGGCTTAAAAGCCACCACCAATAAAGAACCTATTATGATAAAAGCCCCTATAAGGATATTGAGAAAAATGTTCTTTGGCATAGTTATCCTTTACACCCTAAGTCGATAACACCAAAACTGTCTGAACGTTTTCTGTATAAAATTTTTATCTTACCGTCTTTTGTATCCATAAAAGGTAAAAATACCATATGGTTTTCGGTTAGTTCTAAAATAGCATCTTCAACGCTCATAGGCTTTTCCACTGAAAACGTTTCCTCTATTACAAACGTTTTAGTCTCTTGCTCTTCTTCAAGTGGTTCTAGTGGTATTTCTCTTGTTTCCTCTTTTGTTTTTGAGCTTTTACGACGATAGTTAAGCCTTCTTTCTTTTAGTTTTAAAAGTTGACGCTCTACTTCATCTATCACTCTATCTATAGCTGTATAGACATCTTTGTCCTCTTCCCAAGCGTGCACTGTACCACCGCCGTTGCTTTTTATATATATATCTATATCTACCCTGTAGATGGATGTTTTGTTGATGTTGTCGTCGGTGTGTTTTGCTCTGGCGCTTGATATTGTTACTACTACTTCTGTTTGGTCTTCACCTGTTTCTCTTAAAAGCCTCTTAAACTTTGATAGTTTTGCTTCTACAAAAGCCCTTAAGTGTTCTGTGATTTCAAAGTGCTTGCCGATAAACTCAATCTGCATAGTTTAACCTCCTTTAAAGTTAATAGTAATTGTACCACTTTCTACTGGTCCATTTATAGGTTCAAATCTAAACCTTCTTACGTAGTTTACCACCTCTCTATCCACATATGCTATACCGCTCCTTTTAAGGATAACAACCCTCGTGACATAACCAGAAGGTGATACAAAAATCCTTAAAACCATTGGCGCTGGAAACTCACCAGCTCTTATGATAGGAGCGGGTGGTGCGTATATAAGCTTTCTAGAACCCTCATGAAGGTAAGACCCTCTTGAACTTATGGTAGCGCTTATATTTCCCACTTGTTTTATAGCCCCTTGTATATCTGTTTGGGCTTGTTTTCTTTGAGCTTCGATTTCTTTTTCCAAAGATGACAATACGCTGATGTTTTTTGGTGGTGCTTTTGGTGGATGGTGTACTACAGGTATTTTAATATCCCCTTTTTTAAAAACTTGTCTTTGTCTTAAAGCGCTTGTTTGCAAGGGTTTATTGACGCCTCTTGATGGTTTGTAGCCTTTGGCTGGGCTTAAAGGTTTAGAGTAGCTTCTTTTCATATGAAATTTTTGAAGTTTTATAGGTTTTGGCGGAGTTGGTACTTCTTTTGGTGGATTTATTAGCTGTACGTTAACAGGTGGATTTTGATATTGGCTTAGAAGTGGTCTCATGGTAAAAAGCATAGCTAAACCAGAAAACAAGAATATGTTTATCAATATAGATACCAAAAAAAACGGTAATTCTTGCGTTTCTTGCTTTAAATCCATACTAAATATATTAGCATATGATAGGTATCTAAGTTTTATTTATATAAGCTTCCAATAAAATCTTCAAAATGAGAAAAAGAAGATTGTTTAAATTCTAAGTATTTGGTTTTTAACCAAAGCTGTATTATAAAACTTTTGGCGTCTATGTAATCTCTGTTTAAGATGTTCTCTATACCTTTTATGCATGAAACTTTTGTATATTCGTTTTCTTCTTTGTTGCCAGCCTCTTTCTTGCAAAGATGTTCTATCTCCTCTTTTTTGGCTTTTAAAAATAAAACATACAAAAATACTTCTTCAGAAGAATCTCCTATGGTTGGATAAAGAGATTTTATAAAAATAGGCTTAGATTCCATTAGGCTTTTGTATATATGTGATGTTGGTTCTATGCCAAGCTCTTCTATAACCTCTTTTTTTATAGTTTCTTCTATGGATTTTTCTAGATTGTTATGTCTTATAACATCTATAAGGCCTGCCACTATTTCTTCTGCTTCATCTAAAATGGGATATCTAAACTGTTTTACGTTTAATTGATATATATCATCGGAAAATACAAATACGCCGATTGCCACAGCTTTTTTGCGAAGGGTTATTATGCCCCTATATAGGTTTTCAAGTTTTATAAACACTTGAACCCTTCCAAACTCTTTTCCAAACAAAACGGCATCTTTTGAGTATATTTTTACATATTCAATATCCTTGTGATGTTTTAGTTTATCAGCCCATTCCCAAAACACATAGTTTGATTTGTCCAAAAATTTTTTTAACTTTTTATCCGAAAATCCTATAAACTTTATCTTATCTAAATCCATTTTATTGTTTTATTCTTGCATCGGCACTAAGATAATCTGGCAGGCCAAAGGTTTGGTAAATAATTTTATATGTTGGAGTATCGTATTCCCATACGGCCATTCTTAAAGTTATTCTAAACAAAAGCTTTGGTTTTATCTTAGAAACATCTTTTATAAATAAATCTGGCGATGGAAGGGTTTTATTTTTTAACGTGTATTCCTCGTAGCAAATATCTTTTTCATCAAAAAGAGCGTATACCTTAAAACCATTTTTTTCTATTTCAAGGGCTCTTTTGGCATGCGGTGTAATATTTTTGTCTACGCTCAAAATCTTTACATGTTTGTACTCTTTTAAAAATGTATCGTAGGAATCACCTATATAACCAAAAGCCATTCTAAGCCCCATCCCTAAGACAACCACTGTAAAAAGAAAATTTTTCACAATATCCTCCTTAATCTATCTAAAAAACTAGGTGCTTCTATTTCTTGAGAAGCTACTACTGGCATGCTGTAGCTAGAATCTCCATAATTTATAATAAGAGTACCGATTACTTCGTTAGGTTTTATTGGAAATTTAATATCCTTTACAGGATAAAGAGAGTAAGTTATCTTCATGCCAGGATAAACTACGGTGCTAAAATCATCAGATGCCAACATGGGAATCTCTTTTTTCATCCAAGATACTTTGATAAAGCCTATTTGTTGATTTTTAGATATAAGTTTTTCGGTAGATAGCTGAGTTTTTGTCATGTCTACAAGGGTTATGGCATCTTTTAAAGCTGTGATAAGAGGAGATCTGCCAGATGCACCAAAGATTACCCCTAGTATATCTATGTTGCCTTGTTTTGAATCAAAGACAAAGTTTGCACCAGCTGGTAAAGAAGAACCAGTTTTTACACCTACTATGTTGTCTTTACCAAGATCGTAGTTTACGTTGTATTGAATGCCAGCCACTGGTAAAACTACTTGAGGCATAGCCACTATATGCCTAAAAGTTGGGATTTGCATGGCAAACTGTGTTAGTTTAAATTGATCTGTTGGTGTGCTTACAGTTCCAGCGCTAGCGCCTGATGGGTCTTCGTAACGCGTATCTTTTAGGCCAAGACTTTGAGCGGTTTTATTCATTTTATCTACAAAAGCTTTTACGCTACCTGCATCCCATCTAGCCAATATATATGCAAAGTTGTTGGCGGACGGTATCATTAGACCTTCTAAAAGCTGTCTTTCTGTAAGTTTTTCCCCCAAGGTTATTTTTACTACAGATTGGCCATCTTTTTTAAAAGCTTCATATTCGTTTACCTCTTTTTGGGTGACGGTAACGGTAGGCCCATCTTGCCCTATTGAAAGAGGGTGATCTTTTAAAATTATATAAGCGGTCATTATTTTAGCTACGCTGGCTAACGGCCATTGACCTTGATTTTGGGTTTTTGATATGATACCGCTTTGAAGTGTACCAATTACTCCATACCTTATATCAGTGGGCCAGGAGATGTTAAAAGAACCTGGTATCTGTTGATCTTTCAAAGAAAGTTCTAACTCGGGCTTTGGCCAACCTTTAAAAAGTTGAAAACCAACGTAAAAAATAAATCCAAGCACCAACAACACAAGAACCCTTTTTAGATTCTTGTGCTTAGCATATCTATCTTCTTCGTTGTAGTACATATAAGAAGTATTATAGCAAATCTTTATACGCTGGTTTTTTCTGATTTTAAAAGCATCAAAATAACAGATCCAGATATAAAACTCAACAACCCAAACAACTGTTCTAGTGTAATGTGATTAAATACAACACGGCTTATTGTGTAATATCCTACTATAATATTTGAAATTCCATAAAGCATGAGAAAAATAGAAAATACTTCTCCCATAAACCTATCTTGTTTTTTTATCACATAGAATATTAGACTTATGCCAAACAGCAAAAACAATATACCGTAAATAAACTGCACTGGATAAAAGGGAATAGAAGGAGGGGCTATATCACCAAACTTATAAACCACATAAAAAAACGGAAACACTCTCAAAAGGTGAAACCCAGGTGTAACATCCACTGCCATAGGTACAGGTCTTCCAAAACCAAACCCTACAAGACCTGCCGATATATAACCAAATCCAAGCATTAGAGAGCCTATTATAGAGGTTATATCAAGGGCTTTTAAAATAGGTATGTTGTACAACCAAGCCACGGAAACAACTCCTATTATAACACCTATCATAGTTCCGTAATAATCGATACCGCCGTTCCATATTTGAAATACGCTTATGACGTTTGGTATCTGGTCGTGATTTTTGATAATATAAAAAAGTCTTCCAAAGAAAATACCAGAAAGCGCTCCCGCCAAAAATATATTTTCCGTCTGGGATTTTAATATGCCTATATATCTAGAAATCTGCAACGACACAACGTAAGAGATAAAAAGGGATATGGTTATCATTAGGCCTAATGTGGATACAGCAAATTTGCCTATTCTTATGTAAAATGGCATCAGAGCTTTTTCCAGATGGTACCGGCCTTTGTATCTTCAAGCTTTATACCATGGTTTAGAAGCTCATCCCTTATGAAATCTGCTACTTTAAAATCTTTGTTTTCTTTTGCCAAGTTTCTAGCTTTTATCAAAATTTCTAAAAATTCTGTGGATATATTGATGCTTGAAGCTGGTTCCAACGTCTTAAGAGTGTTTTGTAAGGTGTTTTCTTCTAAAAGCCCAAAAATATCTTTTAACGTCTGTTTTAAGCTGTTTGCCAAAAATAGATATCCTTCAAGCTCTTTAGGTGTAATATAGCCTATTTTAAAGCTCTCTGTTTTTGCTCTGTTTAACTCAGCTACAGCGTTAAAGACTTGAGCCATAGCCAACGATGTATTGAAATCTTCTGATAGGGCTTTGTAAAATTGCTCTTGGGTGCTTTTTTCAAGACTATAAAAATCTATGTCTACAACAGGTTTTCCTTCTTTTGCTATAGCTTTTAAAGGTTCTATGTCTTCTATAGCGCTTTTTAATCTTTCGTAAGCTTTTTTTGTTTCTTCCATCTTTTCAAAAGAAAAATCTAAAGGGCTTCTATAATGTGTAAACAATACTAAAAGCCTCAAAACATCTGGATGGTACTTTGTGTATATCTCTTTTAAAGTGACAAAGTTTCCAAGAGATTTTGACATTTTTTTACCGCCAACGGTAACAAGACCATTGTGCATCCAATATCTGGCAAAGGGTTTACCGGTGATACTCTCCGCTTGAGCAATCTCGTTTTCATGATGGGGAAATACGAGGTCTATACCACCTGCATGTATATCTATAGTTTCTCCAAGATGTTTAAATATCATAGCCACACATTCGGTGTGCCAACCTGGTCTTCCGTAAGACCAAGGGGATTCCCAGCCAGGTTCGTGGGATTTTGATGCTTTCCACAATGCAAAGTCAAGGGGATTTCTTTTCTTTAAAGAAGGTTCAATTCTGGCTCCTGCTTCTAGTTCTTCTGGACTTCTTTTTGAAAGTTTACCGTAATCTTTAAAGCTATCTATTGAAAAATACACATCGCCATCGCTTTCATATGCTTTGCCAAGCTCTATCAGCTTTGATATAAGGGATATTATCTCTTCCATGTGTTCTGTAACTCTTGGTTCTACGTTGGCAGGTTTTACGTTTATGGCTTCCATATCTAAGTAGTATCTAGCTATGTATCTGTTGGCTATGCTCATGAAGTCTTTGTTTTCTTCGTTGGCTTTGTTTATGATCTTATCGTCTATATCTGTAAAATTTCTAACAAACTTTACTCTGTATCCAAGCTTTTCTAAGTATCTTCTAAAAACGTCAAATACTATAAGACTTCTTCCATGCCCTACGTGAGAATCGTCGTATACGGTGACACCACAGGTGTATATGTTTACTTGAGGAGGGTTTATAGGTACAAACTCTTCCAACTCAGCACTAAGTGTATTATAAAGCACAAATCCCATATATCTATTTTAACCTAAGATTAAAACCTTATCTATGTTAAAATAAAAGTATGAAAAAAAAGAAATTGTTTTTTGCAAGCGGGTTGGCGATTCTTCTTAGCTCTTGCGCAGCACCAACACAGCAAGGGCCAAATCCAATAACTATGCTTCAACAACAGTATCAATATCAACAACAAGAAATCAACGAAATAAATAGAAGACTAGATTCTTTGGATGAGTCTTTAGCAAAATTAAGGGTAAAGCTTGGGCTTTCTACATACAACAATATTACAAAAAACCTTGGAGAATCTGAGTCTCAAACCCCACCAGAATCTTCTGAAACACCGCCATCACCTTCAAACCTTAGCTCTTTACCAGCTATAACCCCTTCAAAGGGCATAAAAAATCTATCAAGCACCGTTACTATAATAAATTCTACGGCTCCTTCTGAAACTCAAAGTTCATCTTCCAATTTGAAAGCCCTCATCTCAAACACACCTCAAAGCCCTCAAGAACTATACGAAATGGCTTACACAGCTTATCAATCTGGAGATTATCAAAAAGCTAAGAGACTTTTCAAAGAGTTTATATTGAAAAACCCACATTCAAAACTTACAAACAACGCATACTACTGGTTAGGAATGACTGAAAAAGCCATGCATCATAACAACGAAGCGTTGGCAATCTTACTTACCCTAATAGATAAATGTAAAAAAGGAGAACTCCCATCTTGTGACAAAGCACCGTCGGCTTATTTTTCCGCGGCTAATATATATAAAGAAATGGGACAAAAATCAGCGGCTGTAAACTTATACAAGGAGCTTATAAAACTTTATCCAAATAGTATAGAAGCAGCTTTAGCAAGATCTGAATTAGAGATTCAATGAATAGAGAATATTATGGTATAATTGTAGGTCTTGGTACACTATTTTTCTTGTTGTCTTTTAAGTTTATAACGCTTTTAGGAGTGTGTATATTAAGTTTTTTTGTAGCAAAGGAACTAAAAGATGTATTAGGTTCAAAAACAGCCGTATTTTTAGCACCTTTTATTACGTTGTTAAGTCTTTACAATATAACTTATGGATTTTTGGCAATTTTTTTAGTGGTTTTTTTAGAGCTTTTAACTACAAAGGATTTAGATTCCTTTTATAAAAGCTTTTTTATGCTAACCTTTAGCACAGCGCTTCCAGAATATATATATAAGGTGAAAACACTTGGCAATCATTACATTTTGGGACTTTTGTTGGGGGTTTGGATACTTGATACGGTGAGCTATTATGTAGGTAAAAATTTTGGCAAACACAAATTGGCACCTGAGATTTCTCCAAATAAAACTATAGAAGGATTTATTGGTGGTTCTTTGTCATGTATTATATTTAATATATTTTATTTTGGTTTTTCAAAAGGTCTTATCATAGGTATAGCTGTAAGTCTTGTTGGAGTATTTGGTGATCTTTTTAAAAGCCTAATAAAAAGACAATACAATGTTAAGGATTTTTCAAATGTGTTTGGTCCACACGGTGGTTTTTTAGATAGGTTTGATGCTCTTATGTTTAGCTCGCTGGTGTTTTATACAATAAATGCGCCCCGTTGACTTAGCACTCACTATACTCTTTATTCAGATAATAGGGTTGGTGGGAGTTTATAGTTCTACATACACCACTTACGGTTTTCAATATGGACTTTTCATAAAACAACTTTTATATATTTTCTTAAGTTGGGTTATCATGTATGGTATAAGTAGGGTTAGTTTCTCTTCAGTTCTTTCTTTAGCTCCTTTGATATATGGTGTAAATCTTTTTCTTTTAATAGCGGTAATGTTTGTTGGAAAAACTATATACGGTGCAAAAAGATGGATAGGCATAGGTCCTTTTGGCATACAACCATCGGAGTTTATGAAGGCCTCCGTAATACTTATAGTAGATTATATAATTTATATGAGCCCTTATTTAAAAGCCCAAAAAATAGCTTATATACTCCTTAGCATCGGTATCCCCTTTCTTATAATATATAAGCAACCAGATTTGGGTTCTGCGGTGATAATGACATTACCTATAATGTCTTTGGTATTCTTTGCAAAGTTTCCAAAAAATTTTTTCAAATACGCAATACCTATAGCAACGGTAATTCCTATAGTAGCGTGGCATTTTATGAAGCAATATCAAAAAGAGCGAATATTGACGGTTTTAAACCCAAAAGCCTATTACTCCAAAGGTGGTTATCAGCTTATCCAATCCATAATATCAATAGGCTCTGGTAGAATTTTTGGCAAAGGTTTTTTAAAAGGTACCCAATCTCACCTTCTATTTTTACCGGAAAGACATACCGACTTTATTTTTTCTGTTATAGCGGAAGAGTTTGGATTTGTGATATCTGTGGTTATAATAATATTGTATTTGTATTTGGTTTTGGGGCTTTTAAGTATATCTTACTATTTGAGATTGTATACAGAAAAAATATACGTGGTGATGGTGGCAGCTTTTATATTTTTTCATTCTACGATAAATTTGGCTATGGCTATGGGTCTTGTGCCGGTGGTGGGTATACCGCTTCCTTTTATTTCTTATGGAGGAAGCAACATAATGGTTAGCTCTATACTTCTTGGACTCTGCTTTTCAATAGTAAACAGTCATAGAGAAACCAAGTTTAGCCTTTTATCCCACGATAGCATTATAAAGTATGATACTGGGGATTAAAATTATTGTATAGCTTTAGCTCAATCAATATAACTAAAATCATTTACAATGATAGAAGATTTTGCTATAATAAAGAAGTTGTTTGATGGTAGTCCCCATCGTCTAGCCTGGCCTAGGACACCGGCCTTTCACGCCGGCGACGCGGGTTCGAATCCCGCTGGGGATGCCATTTCTGATCAAACATATTTTGAAAAAACCAATTAAATCTACATCTTAAAATCTATAAAACAATGACAAAATACCATTGACTTTTAAAATTTTAGTTAAATATTTTATGTATCTTATTTTTGGAGGCTTTTATGAGAGAAGATTGGAGCCTAAGAAGCAATTGGACCAATAAAACACAAATGCACCTTGCAAGGCAAGGTATTATAAGTGAAGAAATGCGTTATGTGGCAAAGGTAGAAGGCCTTCACCCAGAGTTTGTACGTCAAGAGGTGGCAAGAGGCCGTATGATAATACCTGCCAACATAAACCATAGACACTTAAGACCTATGTGTATAGGTATAAATTCAAAAGTTAAAGTAAATGCAAATATAGGAAACTCAAAGCTTGCATCAGATATACCCCAAGAGATAGAGAAAGCAAAAATCTCCATCAAGTATGGCGCAGATACAATAATGGATCTATCCACTGGTGAAGCTATAAAAGAAACAAGAGAAGCTATTATAAATGCAGTTGATGTGCCAGTAGGTACAGTGCCAATATATGAAGCTTTTAAGATAGCAAAAAATAGAATAAAGGATATTACCGAAGATCTTATTTTAGATGTAATAGAAGAACAAGCAAGGCAAGGCGTTTCTTATATGACCATTCACGCTGGCGTGCTAAAGGAGTTTATACCCCTTACTACTCATAGAGTTATGGGCATAGTATCAAGAGGCGGTGCCCTCATGGCACAGTGGATGCTAGAGCATGGAAAGCAAAACCCTCTTTATACAAACTTTGATAAAATATGTGAGATATTTAAAAAATACGACGTATCTTTTTCTTTAGGAGATGGGCTAAGGCCTGGAGCCATAGCAGATGCATCAGACGAAGCTCAACTTTCAGAGCTTATGGTGCTTGGAGAGCTCACAAAGAAAGCATGGGAGCATGATGTACAGGTAATGGTGGAAGGACCTGGGCATGTACCGATGAATCAAATAGAATTTAATATGAAAATCCAACAAAAATACTGTCATGAAGCACCATTTTATGTACTTGGTCCTTTGGTGATAGATGTGGCACCAGGTTATGATCATATAGCTTCTGCTATAGGTGCTGCAATGGCTGGTTGGTATGGGGCTGCTATGCTTTGTTATGTGACTCCAAAAGAACATCTTGGTTTACCTAATCTAGAAGATGTCAAACAAGGTCTCATAGCTTACAAGATAGCTGCTCACGCTGCAGATGTGGCAAAAGGTTTACCAGGAGCTAGAGAATGGGACTTAGAAATGTCAAAAGCAAGATACGCTTTTGATTGGAATCGCCAATTTGAACTTGCCATAGACCCAGAAACCGCAAGAGCTTACCACGATGAAACGCTTCCACAAGAAGGATACAAGACTGCAAAATTCTGTTCTATGTGTGGACCTGAGTTTTGTTCTTACCGTATATCTCAAAACGTGAAAACAGACTTTGAAGAGCAATTGGCCGAAGGTACATGGCAAACCCCTTGAGTGTAACTTTTTTTGCAAGGAGCATGACCGGGTTTGCCCAGAAAACTGCGGAGATAGACGGCTTTAGTATAGTTTTAACCTTAAAATCTGTAAACGGGAAGGGTCTTGACATATCTGTTAAGATTCCTTCTCAGGATTTTCAAACCCTAGAAACCTATATAAAAGATAGGATAAAAAGCTCTTTGGCAAGAGGTACTGTTTTAGTGTCCATAGATTTAAAACAAACAAAAGATATTAAGAATATGGATGTGGGATTTTTGGAAAATATAATAAAAGATTTAAAAGAAACCTGTCAAATGTTAAACATAAACCTAACGGATGATAAAATCTTTGATATTGCTATGGAAACTTACAAAACCTCCCAAGAAAAAGATGAAGAGAAAAAAGAGCGTATTAAAGATACTATCACAATGCTTTTTGAACAAGCGTTAAAGGAGTTTATGGAATCCAAAGAAAAAGAGGGAGAATTTCTTATAAAAGATATAAAATCCCGTGTAGAGCTTTTAGAAGAATACCTATCAAAAGCAAAAGAAAGTTTTAAAGAATATGAAAACGCATCAAAGGAAAAAATCATAGAAAAAGCCAAGAGTTTAAGTTTAGAAGAGCAAAATCCTATAGTGGTAAATGAACTTATGCTTTTACTTCAAAAGCTTGATATATCTGAAGAAATATCTCGTATAGAAAATCATCTTAATCATATACTCGATATAATATCCTCAGAGCAAATAGAAAAGGGGAAGAAGATAGAATTTGTGGCTCAGGAACTTCACAGGGAGATTACCACGATGTCCAACAAAGTGCCAGAACTATCTCGTATAGCTGTTAATATGAAGTATGAAACCGATAAAATAAAGCAACAGTCTGCAAATTTAGAATAAAGGAGAAAATATGGAAAAGTTAGAACTGCCAAAGGATATAAAAGATAAGATATTGGCTACATGCGTGAATAAAGTGCTTTGTCTTGAGGCTATGAAATACGTTTATCTTGTAAAAAAAGACGATGGAACTCTTGATGTGGCTGAAGAATTTGATAACATAGATTATCATGCCCTTTGGTTTGTGGTGCTTTCTGTGGTAAACAAAGCAAGAAGGCTTTTAAGAGGAGAATCCATAGAGGATATTTGATGCCTTATACAATAAGGGTTAAGAAGAAGTTTAACGCCGCTCATTTTCTTACATATTACAAAGGGGCTCCAGAACCCATTCATGGTCATACTTTTAGCATAGAGGTTTTTATAGAGGCAAATAATCTGGACAAAGGTGGCATAGGTGTTGATTTTGTAGAGATAGATCAATATCTTGATGAAATATTACCAGATTATAAGCTTTTAAACGATGTATTTGATTTTTCACCAAGCGCCGAAAATTTAGCTAAATATTTTTTTGATACATTAAAAACAAAATACAACGTTAAAAAAGTAATAGTTTGGGAAACAGAAAACTGCGGTGCCGAATATTACGAATAATTAACCAATCTTTGATTTTAAAGACTCTACCTTCTGTTTTAACCTTCCGGTCTTGTCTCCTTTCCTATAGTCTATAGCCATATTGACGTATATTCTGTTAGAATCTTGTTGCATTGCCTCAAGCCCTTTCTTTATTATTTCAAGAAGTGGTTCTATCTCCTTGCTTTCTATCATAGTGGCCATGGGTGTTATTACATACTCAAGACCTGACTCGTGAATAATCTTAGACACCTTTGACACATATTGACTTAGAGATTCACCTTTATCCACTGGAAACATGCTTATAGAAAGTATGTAGCTCATCCTTGCCTCCTTTGGTTTTGTGATTTTAGAATTTAAAAAAGTTCATTTTAAAAGCCATGATACAAAGCATTTATACCATATAATCTTTGAAGTCAAAATAGAAAAATCTTACCAGCTCATTCATATCTTTTTGCATAGGATAAAGAATTCTTTTGAGTTTCTCATGCATATCAAATAGCGTATCTTGATTTCTGTTTGCTTTTACCCATTTTGGCAATACTACGTATACATAATAAAAAGCTATCTCTACATCTATAAAAGTATCCATCAAATCTTTCACTAACGATCTGCAGTATTCAAATAATTCTATATTCTGACAGGCGTTTAGGAGGTTTGGTATTGCGTAAGCCACATAATTTATAAGAAGGCTTTCAGTGGTATAAATATCTTTTTTTATCTTCTTAGAGGCGTAAAAGAACATTTTATTCTCTTTCAACCTTTCTTTTACTTGTTCAGATTTTGCCACTTCTATAAAATCTACTATATAGCCATCTACACTTTGAACATATAACGTAACATCATTTAAAGAGCTTGAAAGTTTTAAAATATTTGACAAGACTATAAGAACTGCTTGTAAGAGAGCTTCATCTTGCTCGTACCTTTGCTTTAAATTTGGTAAAAGCGTGTCAAAATATTGCTTTGCTTCTTCTGAGTATTCTTTGTAATTGTTTATATGAAACAACACATAAGAAGGTGCCACATACTTGATAAAAGTTTTTACGGTTTCCTTATCACCATTTTTGTAAATATCTATGAAAGAGGCAAAATCTTGAATGGTTTGCATGGCAAAAGCTTCTATATCGTTTTTATATTTTATGTATGTGTCTAAATATGTACCAAATACATTTTCTAAAAATATGAGTATCTCCTGATTAACGATGTTTCTATAAAATTCAATTATGTTGGCAAATTTCACGAGGTCGTTTTTTATGTTTAACTTTGTTAAGTTGTCTATCATCACAGGTATCAAAAATCTTATTACCGCAGAAGGAAGGGCATTGTCTATCACCTCTTGCCTATCTATAGCCTCCAAAATTTTCTCAAAATTACCCTTTGTTTTTGCTTTTGATAAAACAAATTCAAGCATTTTGATGATATGTTTATTATTTTTTTGAGCTTCGTTTACATCAGGATCTAAAGCTTTTAAAGAATTTGGTTCTGCTTTTAAAAGTTTGACAAAAACTACATATGCTTTACTCAAAAGCTCGTATAGATTTTTCATGCCATTTTTCGTTTTTCCCCATTCTAAAAACATCACATAAAAAAACTCAACATCTTCTTTATCGTTTGGAGTTAATCCAACCTGCTTTATGAAACTAAGCGTTAATTTATAGGCGTATTCTTGTTTTGATTCCATTTTAAACAGTTTTTTTATAAGATTTATAAGCCAGTTCATAGGTATATCATATCAGATTTGATATATCCTCTTCAAACTTACTTAAAATGGCTTCTTTTGAGAATTTTCTTTTATATATCTCGTAAGAGTATTTTTGAGCTTCTAAAAGCTTATTCTTATCTATAAAAGAAAGAACGGCATCTTTTATGGCTTTTATATCTGTTGGATTTACCAAAAAACCATTCTTGCCTTCTTCTATCGCCTCTTTTATACCACCGACTATGGAACCTACAACGGCACAGCCGTTTGCCAAAGCTTCTATGACAACCCTTGTCATGGCCTCATCGTACTTTGATAGTATTAAGACAACATCTGCATTCTGATAGTAAGGGTAAACATCTTTTTGAAAGCCTACAAAATTTACATTTAAACTATTTTCTTCTGAAAAAGCTTTTGCTTTGCTTAGCTCTTGACCATCTCCCACCACATAAAATTCAAACTCTTGATAGGGCTTTAGCTCTTTGGCAAGATGCAAAAACTCCCAAATACCTTTAGCCTCTATGACTTTTCCTACAAAAAGAACTTTTATCTTATCTGTACTTTGCTTTTTAGGGTTTCCTTCTTCTACTAAGTTGTAAAGCACTCTTAGTTTGTCTTCTTTAACTCCTTTTGATAAAAGCTCTTGCCTTAGTTTTTCACTTACCGTATAGACTATATCCATATTTGATAGTATTAGCTTTGCCACCAAAGGGTTTTTCAGATTCTCCATATGTCTAAAAGCTATAACCTTTTTTCTTAAAAGCTTTGATACGATAAGAGCTATTTCATATTCCTTAGCGTTGTTGGCTATTATTACATCTGGGTTTATTTTTTTTGTAAATTCATATATCTTTTTAAAAGCTTTTAAATCAAAAGAATAGCGCGTAGTTACATAACATTTTTCAATATCACGTGTGTTTTTGTCTACGTAGTTGTCTTTAGATAAGCACAAGCTTACGTTAAAGCCTCTTTGTTTTATGGCCTTTACAAAAGTTACGCTATGAAGTTCTATTCCACCAAAATTTGGGTTTTCATTTGTGGCTAACCAAAGTATTTTTTTCATTTGGATAATTTGTCATATCTAAACAAATCCTTCAAAAACCTTTCTATTTTATCTATAGTTTTTTTTAACTCTTCCCTTGTCAATGGATAAGGCTCTTCTACAAGCCAAGTTTCTCGTCTTTTGTGGGATATTATGTAGGGACAGGTTTTATCTAGTTTATCACATATCACTATAAGCACATCTAACTCTTCATAAGGTATATCTTCCAATGTGTTGTTTTTAACGTTGGCTGTGTTTAGTCCTTTTTCTTCTAAAAGCTTTAAGACGCTAGCATCTATCTCTTGATCGGGTTCAAGGCTCGCTGAATATACTTCTGCCTTTAGGCCAAGTTCTTTTAACATTTTTAAAGCTAAAGCTTGTGCTATAATGCTTCTGTTGGAATGTTTATCACACACAAAACCTATTTTCATATTAATATTATATCGTTTTTTAGGCTTTTAAAAGTTTTGACATAGCTATTTCATCACAGGAAGGAAACTTTGAGCAATTTATACATTCTCCCCATATTTTGTGGGGCAGCGTTTCTTTTTTTATAAGCTCAAAACCCATTTTTTTAAAAAAATCCACCTGATAAGTTAGGACAAATACAGTTTTTATATCGTATTCTTTAGCCTCTTTTAAACAAGCTTCCACCAATGCTCTCCCTATCCCTTTTTTTGTATAGTTTTTTTCTACCGCTAAAGACTTTATCTCCGCCAAATTTTCCCATACTATATGAAGAGCGCAAACACCTATAATGTTATCATCCTCTGTTGCTACAAAAAAATCCCTTATGTTTTCATATATAGAACTAAGGCTTCTTGGCAGCAAAACACCACTCTTAGCATAATCGTTTATAAGCTCATGTATGTAAGGTGCATCTTTTATTTTTGCTTTTCTAATATCCAATCTAGATACTCCATCGGTTTCTTCTTTTGGTTCGTATACTCTTTTTGTTTTAATCATCTAAATATCTCTTGGAAAAACAAGAGCATGTGGTTCCAAGATCTTTTATCCGCAAGTTCGTTGTAGGCGGTTCCTTTTGATTTATCGTTACCAGCTGCTTTTTCTGTAAAAGAATGCACTGCATCAGCATACATGATAATCTGATAATCGGCTTTTCTTTCATTCATCTCTTTAATAAAAGCCTCTACCTGAGACATGGGTACAAAAGGATCATCTACTCCATGGCAAACCAATATTTTGGCTTTTATGGGATTTCTATTGATATCCAGAGTAGCAAGACCACCATGAAAGCTTACAACACCTTTTATATCTTCGTTTGACCTTGCAAGCTCAAGAACAGCAGTCCCGCCAAAACAATAACCAATGGCCCCTATGTAATCATCTTTCACAAGATCTACAGTTTTTATAGCATTTAGTGCATCTTTAAGTCTTTTTCTCAAAAGAAGGTAATTTTCTTTGTAATAAGAAGAGAGTTTAGCGGCTTCTTCTCTATCTTTTGGTCTTACTCCTTTGCCGTAAACATCTACAGCAAGAGCTACATAGCCAAGAGAAGCAAGTGTCTCGCACTTTTCTTTTACAAAATCACCTACACCCATCCAATTTGGCACCACTAAAACCCCAGGTCTTTTGATATTGGAGCTTTCTTCGTAAGCCAAATACCCTTCACAGGTTATATCTTCCGATCTATAATCAAAATTTTTAGCTATCATACTATAAATATAAATCTTTTACAAGGTTTGTTAAGGGGTAGGATAACAGGCGTTAAGACAGTTTGTCTCGCAGCTTTGAGCTAAGCCTTGGCACTGCTCTTTGCAGTAATCTTTGCATGAAATTGAAGGTGGTGGTGCTTGAGAGGTGTTCTGAGCGCTAGTGTTTTCTTTGGTTTGTTGCTTTGAAGAACATCCTATCATTATAAAAGCAAAAATACCCAAAAGAAAAATTTTCTTCTTCATAGGTAATATATGATAGCATATTTCTCAATTAGGTGTATAAGTTCACTACATCGTGAACACATACCCACAAAAAAATTATAACACATTATCATAGGAGCACCTCGGAATTC
>OFEH01000231.1_pt1 | contig 23007 bp, 20 predicted proteins | sample 1521031 | NCBI WGS metagenome assembly OFEH01 (sample SAMN05518350, study PRJEB24110) | hypersaline lake metagenome | isolation source: Grendel Spring, Yellowstone National Park, Wyoming, USA | place: USA:Grendel Spring, Yellowstone National Park, Wyoming, USA | collected 2011-11-16
GCCTAACATCAAGTTAGGTATGTATAGGTGAATGTTTCACTATGCGTGGAATATTTGTCTATGCAAAGGGGAACTCTCTATGCCACTTGACCCTTAGAAAATGAGCTCCTTCTTGGTAGTGTAGCTCTAGCTTGCCTTTATAAGCTTTGTGTACAGCTTCTCCTATGCGTCTTGCTATATGTTCGTAAGTGGTTTTGATTGTTATATTGTCATCGTTTTCTTCTATTAGGGCTATTCTTTCTAGGGGTCTTAGGTTTTTCTCTTTTTCTTCTTCATTTTTTATAAGATTAATTATCTCTTCTTTATGAGTTTTTAGGAAATTTCCGCTTAGTTCCACTATACCACCGTAATACTTATCTTGAATTCTTCTGCAAGCTGGGCATATCATCTTCTTAGCATTTTTAGGAGCTTCTTCCCATCTAAATGCCCCGTCCCTAAAGACAACCCCACAAACTTCGCATACAGATGGTTCTTCAAGCTTTTCTTTGTTAAAGTAAGGATCGTGAATGTACTCTTCTATCATCTTGTCTTTTCTGTTGTTCATACTGTATACCTCCTTTTAAATTTCATCTTTCTTCTCTAGCTACGCCACGTTTTGAGTTTTTAATAAAATCCACAAACATAAGAGCGTATTTGTTGTCTTTGTATAAAGAAAGTACTTCTTCGATAGCATCTTTTTTTAGCTTTTGGCTTCTAAAAATTATTTTGTAAACATGCTTTATAATCTCTATATCCTCTTTGGAAAAACCTCTTCTTTCTAAACCTATTGTGTTTATGCCAAAAAGCTTAGCGTGAGGGCCAGCTGCTTTTACAAAAGGCGGAATATCCAAAGATACACCGCTTAGTCCCCCCACCATAGCGTAAGCCCCTATTTTTGTATGTTGATGAGCTGCTGAAAGCCCTCCTATAAAAGCGTACTCACCTACTTCTACATGCCCACCAAGTGTAGCGCAGTTTGCCATAATAACACCGTCTTTTACCACACAATCGTGAGCTACGTGTGTATAAGCCATTAAGAAAACGTTTGCACCAATTGTTGTTTTCTTCTTATCAAAAGTAGTTCCTCTATGTATCGTGACGTATTCTCTTATGATTGTGTTTTCACCTATCTCTACAATAGAACCCTCGCCGTTATCTTTAAGATGCTGGGGGTCTTCGCCTATTATGGCTCCATCGTATATCTTTACGTTGTCTTTTATGATGGTGCCTTTTCTTATAAGCACTTTGTTCTTTATCTTTACGTTGTTTCCTATCTTTACATCATCTTCTATGATGCAAAATTCACCTATTTCTACATTTAAACCTATTTCAGCTTTTGGACTTATTATAGATGTCTTCATAAGTCTATAATTTTACCATATATTTAACGAGGGGTATAAAAGTTTAGATAAATTTCTAAGTTTAACCTTCACCTCTTCAACGTCTTTTCCAACAACGTTTATATGTCCTAATTTTCTCCCTTCTCTTGGTGTTTTTCTATACCAATAAAGACTAGCACCTTCTAAAGACAATATACTATCTTTTAGTTCTTTTGTAAGATTTATGTTACCTATTATGTTTATCATACCGCCTTGTGTTATAAGAGAAGGGGAGTGTATTGGCATATCTAACATTGTTCTTAAAAGCAGCTCAAACTGGGAATATTCTGCATCGTTCAACGTGTGATGTCCAGTATTGTGTACTCTTGGGGCAAATTCGTTTATATAAACGTCTTTGGCTTTTACGAAAAACTCCACTGCCAAAACGCCTTTTTTTATATCAAGAGCTTTTAGAAGTCTTGAAGTTATAGCTTTGGCTTTTTCTTGTACCTCGTTTGTAAAAACATCTGTATGGTTGTACAGTAAGATACCGTTTTTATGTATATTTTTTGTCATTGGCATGAAGACGATTCTATCTTTTGATACACCGGCTATTAATGACATTTCAAAATCAAAATAACAAAACTCCTCTACTAAAAATGTATCTTTAGAGTCTTTTAATCTATTTCTTAAAAGCTCTAAATCATCTCTAGTATGTATTACATACTGACCTTTTCCATCGTAGCCGTTTGATATTGTTTTTACCACCACTTCTTTGTTTAAACTTTCTACAACTTCAAAAAGTTCATCTGCATTTTTAGCTTCGTAAAAAGGTACTACCGGGAAGTTGTGATCCTTTAAGAATTTTTTTTCTAAAAGCCTGTTTTGTTTTAACTCTATTGGTTTTACACCAGGATAAAGCTTATCCAGTAGCTTTTCACAACCAAATATCTTTTTGTCAAAATGCTCAAACTCATAGGTTATAACGTCGCTAAAAGCCGCAAACTCTTCCACTTCGTTTTCTTTGAAAACATGTTTAGTTACGTAAGAAGCCGGGGAATCTCCCTCAAAAGATAAGACAGCAAAATCTATATCCATCATGAGCCCTTCCATTATGCTCATCATGGCAAGCTGCCCATCGCCTATTATACCAATTCTCATAACATAATATTATAGCATCATAAGGTTCTGATAAATATATCTCTTTTTGCTGGTGGATAATTCTTGTTTTTTTAGGTTACAGCCTACTCCACAATAAAGCCTGGCTTTGCAGCAAGGTTTTTTTCATGCTTTTAGCTCAATATATTCACGATGTAGGGAACTTGTATAAAACTTATAAAATGTGTGTATTATAATAGTATATTATGAAAAATTTTATTTTCATGTTAGGATTGGTTGGGGCTTTGTGTTTGGCTTTTGGTGGTGAGAAAGATACGCATCAAGTTATATACCAGACGATATATCAAAAGAAAGTGGTAGCTGAGCCTAAGATACCAGCGTCAAATCAACCGGCCTACATACAGCAATCTTACAGCAGAGAATATTATTATAAATCATGTATGATGGGCCATGAAAAGCCAATAACAAGCGTGGATGAGATGGCAAAGGATATAGCAAATCAGTTAGTTTGTAGTGAGCTTACGCCTATAAGAGCTCCAATATGTGTTTCTGTGATAGTGGATCTAAATAAATTAAATCAGACTACGGATTTTGGTAGGCTTTTATCTGAAGATTTGATATCTCAACTTCAAAGGAAAAATATGGTAGTTATAGATATAAGGGCTCAAACCTTCATGCTTATAAATCCAAAAGGGGAATTTTATTTATCAAGAAACATAAATAATTTAAGAAAAGAATACAAAATAGGTTATGTGTTGGTAGGTACATATTCTGTAGGTGATTACTCAACATCTGTAAATGCCAGAATAATAGATGTCTCAAATGGTTTAGTGGTAGCTACTGCACATGCTTCTATACCTACACAAATAATAAGCGATTTACTCTACAACTCCTCCCAATCCGTGCCAGAGTTACAGCTAAGAGGTTCTTCAATGGTACCTTCTTACCAAAATGTAGCTCAAGTAACGAGTGTGCCAGCACAAACTACTCCTGAAGTATAAAGCCTTCTTCTAAAAGCGTGAAAAAATAGTTTAAGCCGGTGTAGCTCAGTCGGCAGAGCGAGGCATTCGTAATGCCTAGGCCGTGGGTTCGAGTCCCATCGCCGGCTAATTTTTAAAATGCTTAAATAAGAAGGAAAGATATTAAATATTAAAATTTCTGTACAAGTTCCGATTATGCTAAAATGTATGATAACTATGCAAATGGAGGAAATGATGAATAGTCGTCTGAAAATATATAAAAAAATATATAAACTTAATAACTATGCTTATCATTTCTTGTATAGTACTTTTTTATATGTTTTGTTAGCTTTTTTTCTAATTTTTAAAGTATCTTTGGCAAATGAGTATAGGCTAAATATCCACGTCAAACTTATGCCAAAAACTCATGAAGAAATTCATAAACATAAGAAAAAACCTGAAACAAAGCATAAAATAGTAAAAACACTTATAAAAAAACATAAGAAGATTAATAAGCATCAAGAAAAACAGAGAATTATAACTAAAAAAAGCCCCATAAACAATTCTAAAAGTAGTAACGTATTTTCAGCTACATTTTATAAACTTGGATTTTTATCTGACAATTATATATCTTACGGTATAAATCCAAGCTATACTTTTTATATACCTGTTTTAGCTGGTTATAAAGGAGGATCTGTTAAACTTCATATAGGATTACCTAATAACTTAAGAAAAGATTCTTATGTTAGGATAGTTGTTGATGGTTCCGTTTATAAGAATTATCAAGCTGGTTCTATACCATCTTTTATAAATATTGATTTACCAAAAAGCCATAAATCAAAGTTTATAAAAATAGACGTAGAAGGATACCTAAGGGCTACTCATAGTGTATGTGAAGACATAAACTCAAGGGCTACCTATTTAGAAATATATAAAGATAGCAAAGTATCTATAAATATAGATGAAAAACCCCTCAGTATTCATAACCTATTTAGCCTTTACAAGGCACATTTTCTCATACAAGATGATCCAGAAATCTTTTCGATGGCTTACTATCTTTCAAAATACTCAAAAACCAATTTTTATAGTGCCAGTTTATTGGAACCCAACAACAATTTTAACAACGTATACTATATTTACAAATCAAATAACAACAATACTTATGTTTTGGGGAATGTTTTCTACGTATCAAATAAATTTTTAGATGCACTACCATATTACCCTATTGCTTTAGCGGATAGCGGAACAAAAATTTATAACATAGAACAAAGATCTCAAGAGCTAACAAATAAAGTTTCTTTTAAGCAATTGGGGATAGATAACATAAACCTAAATGGTGAACTAAATCTATCTCAAAATATTCTCTTGGATACATCAAAACTAGGTGGATTGCCAAAGCATCTTAAGCTTTACCTTCATATAGTCCATACACCCATTTTAAAATCTCAAAACCCAAGTTTAAGAATATATGTTAACGATGCACTTATAGATGCTTTTTCGGCCGAAAGTTCTAATAATAGCATGTTTAATATAGAGATACCCTCTCGTTATCTAAAATATGGTGCGAATAGTATAAAAGTTTCTTTGGTGCTAAGCGTAGCTTCTCAAAACTGCTACGGGTCTATACCAAAAACCGCCATGAGTATCTTAAACGATTCTTACTTTGAGTGGGATAGCCTTGACAATAAGCCAAAAAAGATAAACGATTTTATAAGCAATCTGAATGGCAATGTTTTGGTGCTTTTAGAAGATAAAAACTTTGATGCTTATGCTCTAAAGTTCTTAGATGATCTAGGAAAATACGATAAGAATATAACCAATATAAAAGTCATGCCTTGGAATGGAAAGGCAAATATCAATACAAAAGGCTTTAATTTTGTAATAGTATTTTCTGATCCAGGCTCGTTATCAGCTTTATCTCATATCCCTATTAAGCTAAACGCCGGAGATTTTGATGTAGTCAATCCTCTTACAGGGAAAACACTTTTTGAAGCACGTTATTTTGATGGGTTTGGTGTAGTTGAAATAGCTAAATTTAATGACAAGCCGGCGTTGGTATTTTCTTTCTATAAAGATGAAGCAGCCATTTCTTATTTTAACTCTTTAGATTTCAAAGATTACTATAAAATGATTGGAAACGCTTCTGTTGTTTACAAAGATAATTATACTTCTTACAATGTTGGTAACGCTTTACGTGTTCACTATGCTAAGTTACAAGGAATAGCTTATTACTGGGAAAGGTTCAAGCTATTCTTTGTGATTATTTTAGGAGCTTTGGCTATCTATTTCTTGTTTTATGTCTATAAAAAGCTAACAAAACCTCCGGAGGTGTGATAATGAAAAGGTCTTTGCAAGTTGGTATATTTTTAGCCGTTTTCTTTTTAAATACATTTCAAATTTACGCTAGGGCTTGGACCCAAGAAAAATATCATGTGAATATAAGTATAAGCTATTATTACCAAGAAGGTTCTGATTACTATGACCACAGCTCAAAATTAAAGAGTTCTCCCAACAAGTTTGTAAAAAATGCTGTTGACACCTATGTAGAGTACGGTGCTACAGATACTGTTACTATTACATTTCAAGTGCCATACGATATAGTAAAAGATGGTAATCAAACCTCCAGAGGTATTGGTAATGTGGATTTTGGTTTTATAAAAAATATTTCAAAAACCGCTTCTAGTTCTCTTTCTTTCTATGGTTTTGGGATTTTCCCAACTGGATACTCTATAGATACTTCAAATATTGGCATAGGAAGAGGGTATGATAGGATAGGGGCAGAAGCTGGATTGGCTTATGGAAAGTCTTTCTCAAGAGGCTATGTAGAGTCTTCTTTAGGGTACAGATTTTATTCTGGTTTTCCATCTGATCAAATAAGGGCTTACACCCAAGGGGAATACGATATAAATAAATATTTTGGTCTATACGGAATGCTTGATGCCCAAATTGGTCTTTACAATGGTAGATCTTTATATTATAACGGCAACATAATACCTCAAGGCTATAGGCTTGTTCAAACTTATTTAGGCGTTGTTTTAAAGCCAAGTTTTGCAAATTTTAACATTGGATACAACAAAACACTTTGGGGGCAAGATACTGGAAATTTGCAAGGGTTTTACTTTGGGTTTAATAGGAGTTTTTGATAACAACATTTACCTATGAATTTAGATACAACAATTACAAGAAGCTATGATAATGGAATGAGAATAGGTGATATCCTTATACAGAAAGGGTATATAACCAAAGAACAACTAGAAGAAGCTCTTCAGTATCAATCAAAGTATGGTGGAAGATTGGGATGGATCCTTGCTTCCCTTGGCTATATAAATAGATTGCAATTTTTTGAAGCTATTGCAGAACATTACAATTTGGAATTTATAAAAGATGTAGATTATATAATAAATACAATAGATGAAAGCCTTTTAAGGCGTTTTGATCCATTTCTGCTGATAGAAGTCCAAGCTATACCCTATAAAGTAGAGGATAACAAGCTCACAATACTAACATCTTATCCAAAATCTATAGGTTTAGAAAATTTTGTGAATGAACATTTTAAAGATTATATTATTGATTATAAAGTAATAACTGATCTTGATGTATCTAAGATTTTAAATCATTTTTTTAAAGATCTATACTTAGATAAAGCCATAAGAGGTTTATTTTATCTATCTCCAGAGTTTTCAGCCGCAAGGGTATTTACAAAAGGACAAGTTTTTGTCATGGGCTTGATCATCTTTTTCTCGTTGATTTGGATCTATGTTGATATAAAATCTTACTTTATTTTTTTGATATCTATGATCCAAATTTTTTATTTTTTTGCCGTAGGGTTTAAATTTATAGTGAGTATAGCTGGAGCTAAATCGGAATTAGAACAAAACATAACAGATGAAGAAGTCCAGTCACTAAAAGATGAAGAATTACCGGTTTATACAATATTAGTACCAGTCTACAAAGAACCGGAGGTGGTAGGTATTCTTATAAACAGCCTGAAAAAAATGGATTATCCTCAAAACAAATTAGATGTTATTTTGCTTTTAGAAGAAGACGACAAAGTTACTTTGGAAGCGGCTAAAAGCCATAGACCTCCATCCAACTGGCGGTTTTTGATAGTACCCAACGCCATACCCAAAACAAAGCCAAAAGCTTGTAATTATGGTCTTTTTTTCTCTAAGGGAAAATACCTAACAATTTACGACGCAGAAGATATTCCAGAGCCGGATCAATTAAAGAAATGTGTAGTGGCTTTTAACAAAAGCAGCAAAGACTATATATGTTTTCAATGTGCTTTAAATTATTTTAATAAAGATGAAAATTTCCTTACAAAGATGTTTACACTGGAATACTCTTACTGGTTTGATTACTTGTTGCCGGGGCTTTTCAACCTTAAACTACCTATTCCCCTTGGTGGTACCAGCAACCATTTTGATGTAGAGAAGTTAAAAGAAGTAGGGGCATGGGACCCATTTAACACCACAGAAGATGCAGACCTTGGTGTTAGAGCTCGTGCAAAAAATTATAAGGTTGGGGTTGTAAACTCTACTACATACGAAGAGGCGAATGCTCATTTGGGAAATTGGATAAGGCAAAGATCAAGATGGATAAAAGGTTATATGCAAACTTGTATAGTCTATCTTAGAAACAATAGAGCGTTGTTAAAAAACGTAGGATTTAAAGGCTATATAGGTTTTCATCTTCTGATATGTGGTACTCCATTGGCTTTTCTTGCTAATCCTATTATGTGGGGTGTATTTTTGATATGGATTATAACAAAGTCTCATATTATAGGATCTCTTTTCCCTTCTTATATATTATACATATCAATTTATAACTTGCTATTTGGAAATTTCATAGGTATATATTTAAATATGATAGCGGTATTTAGAAGAAAGTATTACAGCTTGCTACCTTATGCGTTTTTAAATCCAATATATTGGTTTTTACATTCAAGAGCTTCTTATAAAGCTTTGTTTGAGCTTTTTACTAAACCATTTTATTGGCAAAAAACTCAACACGGAATAACAAAGATGAAGATAGAACCCCAAAAAAGTATATGATTAACAAGCCCAAGATAACATTTGTCTTAAGTATATTTTTCATATTTTTCTTAGTTTACTACGAGATAGGTAGTTATATGCTTTGTCAAAAGCATTATATAAACAAAATGCTTTTGTTTTTTTCTGAAAAAGCAATGCTTGCCACCGGCGGATACCCTCCAAGGCTTGAAAATATAGGTTTTGTATACCCACCTCTTATATTTATCTTTTTCTTGATCTTTAAAAACCCTATTTTAGTTGTGTCTTTTCTGTCTTCGGCTTTAGCTACTATAATATTGTTTGTTACCAAAAATGTGAAAACTGTATTACTTTTTCTCTCAGCTGTGGGCTTGTATGTTTCTTTGGAAGACCCTTCGTATTTGCTTCTTTATTTTATCCTTGTATCAGTATCTTATTTTCTTTTTCTTTACAAAGAAAAAGCTATAAGCCTTTACATCTTCGCTGCGGGACTTATTTTCGGATTTTCATTTTACGTGGATTTTACAAGTATAACCCTTATTCCACTTATTCTTTATGCTATATATACACAAGAAAAGATTGTAGAAAAGGAAAAACTTCTTTCGATATATATAGTTACGATAACTCCCATATTCTTTTTTGCCATCTCATGGTTATATCTAAATTGGGTGTTCATGAAGGATCCGTTTTATTTCATAAACTCCCCTTACTCAATTTTTCATCCTAAAAGTGTAGAAGCCATATTGGCAAAGAAAAATATTGTTGTAAGCCTAAAGCTTTTGATAGCTAAAACGCTTTATATATTGCCTCTTAGTCTTCCATATTTTCTAAGCTTGATAAATTATATAAAAAATAAACTAACGTTTTACACAGCTCCACTTTACCTTATCTATATAAGTCCCATTGTGTTGATGTTTTTTGATATTTATTTTGGTATGTATAGTAAGAGATTTTCTGATGCTTTTGGATTGCTGTTTTTTTATGTGGTGTTTGAACATATTATATCGCATAAAAAGAACCTGATTTTAAATCTATCTTTTTATTTAAGCATCATCCTTAGTTTTGTAATTATGCCATTTTCTTCATCTTACAACGAATCGACATTTTCTAGAGCCCTGTTGGGTATGCATATTAAACCAAACACTGTATACTACGAAGAAGCTGCTAACTTCCTCAAACATAAAAAGGGCAAGATTTTAGCAGACGATGTCGATGATTATCCAGTTATCTATTTTGTTGGTAATGCTAAAAGATTTATACTGCCATACCAATACGAATTTTATACGGTTTTATCATCTCCCTATAATTTTGTAGATTATATACTTGTAGATACTTCCTCTACCAAAGATAAAGTACTTAATTTTTATAAAAGCCAAATACCTGGTTTTAGGCTTGTATATGAGAACAAAATGTTTAAAATATACGAAAAAGAGAATCTCTATTAAATGCAATAATAAGATATAATGTGAAAAGATATGAATCCAGTGGATAGACGAGAGTTTTTGAAGAGGCTTAGCATAGCTTCATTGCCGGTTTTACTTTCTTTTGGTTCTATGGGGATGGATTTAGAAAGCTGCGGTGGCGAAAGCGGTGGGGAAACTACCACATCACCGACGAGCACATCTCAGGTAAACAGTAAAATACTTTTTGGTTTGGGCGATGATCCTATAAAAATTATGTATACAGACCCTGGTGGACAGCAAGTTTACAATGCGTTAAAGCCAGATATTCTTTGTGGTTGGTTAAATGGTGGTTACAATACAACTACAAACACTATATATTCTACACTTGATTATATTTTGCAGTGGAACAATTATCTTCAAGATTGGTCATACAAAGGCATAGACCTTATGATAATTACTTGGGAGAACTACAATGGACAGAATCCAGCTTTAGGTGGTGCTACATACGGTAATTATCATATATCAAAGCTATTCCTACAGGATATACAAACAATATGCAATATGTTAAAAGGTTATAAAGGCAATATTTACTTTGCTTTAGCCACAGAACAATCTACTTATACAGCTTGCAGATACGATAACAATACATGTTCAAGCCAATATGAAAATGTTATAAATCAAACAACAGAAGAATACTTTTCCAAGTTAAAAGCAAACCTATTAAGTGCTGTTAATATAATCAAATCAAGCTTACCTAATGCTTATTATGGAATGAGTTTTGGTGGGTGGTTAGCTACATTTTCGCAAGGTCAAAGCTTTATACAATACTTTAACGATGTTATAAAGCAAAGCAACTTTATTTTCTTTCAAAGCATGCTAGATTATACAATGCAAGAAAACAACGGTTTTGGAAACCCTCAGCAGATCCTGACCAATTTAAACTTTTTCCAACAATACAATAAAAACCTAGGTGTATCCCATTATATGCCACAAAACCAAAGAGCCGATGTGGTAACCTCAGATATGAATTATATGGCATCCACAAAATATATACAAACAATTAAATCCCTTAATTTAAAAGTATTTTGTTTTATGTACTATGGTTTGCTAGAAAATAACCCCTACGGTGATCTTGTGACAACTCAAAGCTTTAGAACAGCACTTTAAGAAGCGTGTTTTTAACTTTGTATTTGTAATATATTGAACTTATACACGATTGTTGATTTAAAAGCGTAAAAATGATATAATATTTGGAAACTTTTAAAAGGTGGCAAGCATGAAAGAAGGAAAGGTGGTTCAAGTAATAGGAGCAGTGTTAGACGTAGAATTTGACACAGAAGAATTGCCCCCAATAAGACACGGACTTGTTATGGACAGAAGATTTATGGGGGACAACGGTGAGTGGCTTACTGAAAAGCTTTATTTGGAAGTGGCTCAGCATATAGGAGAAAAAAGAGTAAGGGCTATAGCGATGGGATCTACAGACGGTATACAAAGAGGTGCCAAGGTTCAATATTTAGGTGGTCCTATAAAGGTACCTGTTGGAGATGGTATTCTAGGAAGAGTTTTCAACGTCGTAGGACAGCCTATCGATGAAGCTGGTGATGTGAGCGCTACAGACTATTGGCCGATGTTTAGGGACCCACCACCTCTTACAGAGCAATCCACAAAGGTAGAGATACTTGAAACCGGTATAAAAGTTATAGATTTGTTAGAGCCCTACGTGAAAGGTGGTAAAGTAGGTTTGTTTGGTGGTGCTGGGGTTGGTAAAACCGTTTTAATGCAAGAGCTAATACACAATATAGCAAAATTTCACAAAGGTTATTCTGTGGTTATAGGTGTTGGTGAGCGCACCCGTGAAGGTAACGACCTATGGCATGAGATGAAAGAATCTGGTGTTTTGCCATACACCGTTATGGTTTATGGACAGATGAATGAGCCACCAGGTGTGAGATTTAGAGTGGCTCAAACAGGTATTACAATGGCTGAATATTTTAGGGATGTTCAAGGGCAAGATGTTTTGACATTTATAGATAACATATTTAGATTTGTGCAAGCGGGTTCTGAAGTCTCTACGCTTTTAGGAAGATTGCCTTCTGCCGTTGGATATCAGCCTACATTGAATACAGACGTTGGTGAAGTGCAAGAGCGTATCACTTCTACCAAAAAAGGTTCTATTACATCTGTGCAGGCGGTTTATGTGCCAGCTGACGACATCACAGACCCTGCTCCTTACTCTATATTTGCTCATTTGGATGCCACAACGGTTTTGGCTCGTAGGCTTGCAGAGCTTGGTATATACCCTGCTATAGACCCACTTGAGTCCACATCCAAATACTTAGCTCCAGAATTTGTGGGCCAAGAGCATTACAATGTAGCCATGGAAGTAAAGCGTATACTCCAAAGATACAAAGAGCTCCAAGAAATCATAGCTATACTTGGTATGGAAGAGCTTTCAGATGAGGATAAGGCTATAGTAAATAGAGCTCGCCGTATACAAAAATTCTTATCTCAACGTTTCCACGTAGCAGAACAATTTACTGGTATGCCTGGTTCTTACGTAAAGCTTGAAGATACAATAAGAAGCTTTAAAGAAATACTCACCGGTAAATACGATGATCTTCCAGAAAATGCCTTCTATATGGTAGGAAGCATAGATGAAGCTATAGAAAAAGCTAAGAAAATGTAATATATTATATATATGAGAAACTTAGCTTTGGCTTTAGGACTTTTGGTGACGGTAAGTTTTGGGGCTTTTGCCATGACCCCGCAAAAGATATTTGAAATGCACTGTATGCAGTGTCACAATGGCAAGAGAGCCCCATCTGCTAAAGAGCTTCACACAAAGTTTGCTGGCAAGAAAAAAGAACTTGTAGAAGCTATATCTCATTGTAGACCAGCTATGGCTTTGCCAGCATCAGAAAGAAAAGCTATAATAAATTGGCTTTCTTCGAATTAATATAAAGGCGGTATAGCTCAGCGGCTAGAGCGGAGATCTCATAAGTCTTAGGTCGGAGGTTCGAATCCTCCTACCGCCATTTTTTATTTCATATAATTTCTTCTACAATCTCAAAGTCTAGTTTTCCTTTTTGTTCATCTACTTTTATGACTTTTACTTTTACACTATCTCCCAATCTATAAGTTTTATGGCTTTTGGCATCTATAAACCTATGATTTTCTTGGTCGTAGATAAAATCACCTTTCATAGAGCTTATGCTTACAAACCCTTCGGCCAATATGGTTTTTATCTGCACGAAGATACCGTTTTGTATTATACCGGTGATAATGCCTTCAAATATCTCTCCTATCTTATCTTTCATAAATCTTGCCCTTAGGAAATCTATAGCTTCGTATTCAATTTTGTCAGCCAAACGTTCTTTTTCAGACAAATGCACTGCTGCTTCTTCAAGGTAGCTCATATTAAAAGCTAAAGGTTTTTTCTTTAAGATGGATTTTATTATCCTATGTACTATAATATCTGGATACCTTCTGATGGGAGAGGTAAAGTGTGTATAATGTTTTGATGCAAGGCCAAAGTGCCCTATATCTATGGGTGAGTATTTGGCTTTTTGCATGCTTCTTAAGGTTAAAAATCTCACCAAAAGCTCCTCCTCTTTTCCTTCAAAATGTTCTATAATCCGCTGAAAGAACTTTGGCTCGAAATCATCTGGCATTGTAGTTTTGTATCCGAGCCCAGATAGTATAGTTAGAAGATTTTGGACTTTGTCTTTATTTGGTTTTTCATGAACTCTGTAAAAGCCTAAATCTGATTTTTCATTCATGAATGTTGCTATTACCTCGTTGGCAGATACCATAAATTCCTCTATTATCCTATGAGCTATATGTCTTTCGTAAGGTAGTATAGCACTTGGTTCGCCTGTTTCGTCTATTACGATCTCGGCCTCTGGTAGGTCAAAGTCTATACTTCCTAAGTCCCATCTTATCTTATGTCTTTTTCTATAAAGATTTTCCATCTCAATAAGTGTTTCTCTTATGCTTGGAAGTGGTGGCTTAATTTTACCAGTTATTATATCTAAAGCTTGGTCGTAGGTAAGCCTTGCCTTTGAGTTTATAACGCTTTCATATATCTCGTAATGTTTTAGCTTTGCGCTTTTATCAAAAACCATTTCAACGCTAAGACAAAATCTGTCTTCATTTGGCAAAAGACTACAAAGGTTTGAGGATAGCTCTTCCGGAAGCATATGTATAGCTTCTCCTGGAAGGTAAACTGTAGTACCTCTTTCGTATGCTTCTTTGTCAAGGGCACTTCCAAATTTTACAAACAAAGACACATCTGCTATATGTACAAAAAGCCTGTAGTCATCACCTTCTTTTTCAAGATAAACTGCATCGTCAAAGTCTTTTGCTCTTACTGGGTCTATGGTAAAACAAGGTTGGTCTATTAAGTCTTTTCGTCTTGATATCTCTTTTTGAAAATCAAATTTTTCTAAAAACGAGTTTAACTCTTTTATAGCTTCTTTTGGATATTGATTTTTTAAGTTGTATTTTCTTTTTAAAAGCTCCAAAGACAAGAATCTCTCAGATGGATTTCCTATTATTTCAATTATTTTTCCTTTGGCTTTTTGAGTCTTTGTAGGATATTTTGTTATTTTTACAAGTACAAGTTGCTCTGGTTTTATATTTTTGCATTGGTTTTTAGAAAGTTCTATATCGTGAAAGTGGTTTTCATCTACTGGATTTGCAATGCATTTTTTGAAATTTGATATACTGCAAACAAGCTCCTTTCTGGCTCGTTTTAGGACCCTTTCAATTCTTAGCTCTTCTTTTCCTTTGTAAAGCACTACATATCCTTCCACCTCGTCTTTATCAAACACTTTTTGCATTTCAAAAAATGGTATGTATATATCTTTAGAACCATCCTTTGGTATTAAAAATCCAAAACCTGCTGGATTTGCCTCTACGACGCCCACCACCTTTTTTATAGATTCTCTGTTTAGACTAAAACGTCCTTTGGTGGTGATGATTTTATCTTGTTTGATTAACTCTCTTAGAACCTTCCTAAGTATCTTTTTATCCACTTGTATATGCTTGGCAAGTTCGCCGAAAGAAACAGGCTTTTTCTTAGAAGATAGAAAACTTTCTATAGCAGTAACTATCTCTTCTTTTTCCATTAGAGCTTTATTCTCCCTTTAAACTCTCTTTGTAGCTCTCTCTTTATGTCTTTTTCTTTTAGCTCTTTTCTTTTATCGTAAAGTTTTTTACCCTTGACTAGTGCTATGTCTACTTTTACTTTGCCGTTTTTAAAGTAAAGGCTAAGCGGTATTATCGTATAACCTTTTTCCTTTGATTTTCCTAAAAGCCTCAAAATTTCCCTTTTATGAAGAAGTAATTTTCTCTTTCTAAGTGGGTCTGGGGGTTTTATGGTGGCGTACTTGTAGGGAGCTATGTATAAGTTGTGTAAAAACGCTTCTCCGTTTTCTATTCTAACAAAAGCATCTTTGAAAGATAAGGTTTGCTTGTTCCTTATGGATTTTATCTCTGGTCCTAAAAGCTCAATACCTGCTTGATAAGTTTCCACAACCTCATTTTCATGTAAGCCTTCTTTGTTTACATACCTTGGTGTATTATTTTGTTCTTGTTTTTTCATAATATATAATATACTATATCTACATTAGGAAGTGTATTTAATTTTCGCAAAAGCTATGGAGCCATGTTATAATAATATTTTAATGGAGGCTTAGTATGAGTATAGGTGTTATACCCAATGAAACCTTGTTTGTGGAGATTGTCCTTTTCTTAGTTTTTGTAGCCATTGTAAATTATATGGTTTTGAAACCGTATCTTGGTATAGCTAAAGAAAGACAAGATCAAGCTGATAAAACGCTTAAAGAAGCTCAGGCTCTTGCCAAAGAACGTGAAATGCTTTTGAAAGAAGCTCAAGAGATCTTAGAAAAAGCTAAAAAAGAAGCCCAACAGATTTTGGAAGAAGCTATAAAAAAAGCAAATGATGAGAAACAAAGAATATTAAAAGAAGCAGAGGAAAAGGCTGAGCTTGAATATCGTACTCAAATAGAAAAGATAAAACAAGAATTAGAAGAACAGAAAAAAGCCTTAGAAGCTTCTTTGGACTCTTTAGTAGAATCACTGGTAGAAAAGGTAATAAAGGGGTAAGTTTATGTCTAACTATGTATTTGAAAATATATGGAAAGCTGTTAACGTAATATTATTTTTTGCTTTAGTTTATAAGTTTGCCGGTAAGCAAATAAAAGATATGTTTGAGAAAGCTTACAAATCGTTTACATCTCAAGTAGAAGAACCTCTTTCTAAGCTTTTATCAAATAGAGAGGCTGTATCTTTAGCCAAAAAAGAAGTTGAAGAAGCAAGAAAGAAATATGAAAAAGCTCTTGAAAATCAAAGAATACTTGCAAAAGAACAATATGATGAGATACTGTCTCATGCAAGGATAGTGGCCGAGAACATAGAGAAAATGGGTAAAGAAATGGTAGAAGTAGAAGCCAACAGGTTAAAGTCCCAACTTATATCTGGACTAAGTTCATCTTTGATATCAAAAGCAGAGGTTAAGCTAAAAGAGGCTTTTAAAGATGAGAAGGTAGAAATTTCTTATATAAAGTCAAGGCTTGAGAGGTTAGGCAAATGAAGGTAAATAAGGAGTTGGCTAGAAAGCTGGCAAAGAAGATCATTTCTTCCGTTCCAAAAGATAAAGAATCTCTTAGCGCTGTATCTGATTTTTTAGGGCTTTTAGGAGTACTTTATAGAAAAGAACCAAAATTTAGGGATTTTGTTTTGTCTCCTTTTGTGCCAAATGAGCAAAAAAAACTTTTTATAAAAAGTCTTATACAAAAGGGTAATATACCAAAAGAAATAGAGTTTTTCGTGGATGAGCTTATTGATTTAAACCTTCTTAGAATTGTTGATGAGATTAAAAGGCTGTTTGATTATGAATCTGAAAAGATATTGTCTATTTATAGAGGTAAACTTATCTTCGCTAAAGAGCCTGCAAAAGAGCTTGTAGACGAAATAATACAAAGAGTTGAAAAGGTTTTAAATAGAAAGATAGAGCCAGAAATATCTGTTAACGAAGCATTGATAGGTGGGTTTGAGTTAAGGCTTTCTGGATTGATACTTGATACATCTGTAAGAGGTGTTTTGCAAAATTTGTCCAATAAAGTTAAAAGCTTATAAAACAGTGTGAAGGTAAAAGCCGCCAGCTGGAAGGGCCTTCACGCTAAAAAGAAGGCGGGGTAAAAATACCAGCATCAAGGGTATCCTTGATAAAAGGGTGTGAGATATGACACTTGCTTACGACGACGCTTTGGAGATACTGAAATCTCAGCTTCAAAGCTTTGAAACAGACATAAAGATGGAAGAGGTTGGCGTAGTTTATGCTGTAGGTGATGGTGTTGCAAGAGCCTACGGTCTTGATAACGTTATGGCCAACGAGCTTTTGGAATTTGATAGCGGTGAGGCTGGACTTGCTTTTAACCTTGAAGAAGACAACGTTGGTATCATAATACTTGGTTCAGAGTCTGGTATAAAAGAAGGTAGTATAGTAAAGCGTACAGGTAGAATATTGGACGCTCCTGTGGGTGAAGAGCTTGTAGGTAGAGTTATAGATCCATTAGGTAATCCACTAGATGGCAAAGGACCCATCAACGCAAAGCACAGAAGCCCAGTAGAAAAGATAGCCCCGGGTATAGTAAAAAGAAAGTCCGTTCATGAGCCTCTTCAAACCGGTATAAAAGCTATAGACGCTATGATACCAATAGGTAGAGGGCAAAGAGAGCTTATAATAGGAGATAGGGCTACTGGTAAAACCACCGTTGCTATAGATACTATTTTAAACCAAAGAGATACCGATGTTTATTGTATATATGTGGCTATAGGTCAAAAGAAATCTACTACCGCCCGTATTATAGAGCTTCTTGAAAGAGAAGGTGCTATGAAATATACCACTGTTGTGGTGGCTTCTGCTACAGACCCAGCTCCTTTGCAATACTTGGCGCCATTTACAGGTTGTACCATAGGTGAGTATTTTAGAGACAACGGTAAGCACGCTCTTATCGTTTACGATGACCTATCAAAACATGCAGAAGCTTACAGACAACTTTCTTTGTTGGTGAGACGTCCTCCCGGAAGAGAAGCTTATCCTGGTGATGTATTTTATCTACACTCAAGACTTCTTGAAAGAGCGGCTAAGCTAAACGATGAGCTTGGCGCAGGTTCTCTGACAGCACTTCCTATAATAGAAACAAAGGCTGGCGACGTGTCAGCTTATATACCAACAAACGTTATATCTATCACCGATGGTCAAATTTATTTGGAACCAGACCTTTTCAACAAAGGTATAAGACCAGCTATAAACGTTGGTCTTTCTGTGTCAAGGGTTGGTGGTAGTGCTCAGATAAAAGCCATGAAACAAGTAGCTGGTACTTTGAGACTTGACTTAGCTCAGTTTAGAGAATTGGAAGCTTTTATGCAATTTGCTTCTGACCTAGACAAAGCTACTCAAGACACCATCAATAGAGGTTTAAGGCTTGTGGAATTGTTAAAACAAGGTCCTTACAGTCCTATACCTGTAGAAAAGCAAGTTATAGCTATATACGCAGGTACAAACGGTTACCTTGACGATATACCTGTATCATCTGTAAGAAAGTTTGAAATGGAGTTATATGGATTTTTAGATGCAAACTTTAAAGACCTCTTAGATGAGTTAAGGACAAAAAAAGCCATAGATGACTCTGTAAAAGCTAAGCTAAAAACAGCCTTAGACAAATTTAAAGCAAGCTTTATTCCATAATAATTTGGCCCCGTTTTGGGGCTTTTATTTAAATAACAACCTTCTTTTTATAATATTTATCAGTTAATCATTGCAAAATTGTTTATTTGTTATATATATAGTTATGCTATTTTTGAAAAGGAGGTTGTTTATGGCTTACGAAAGACTTATAAGTAGTCTTAAACAAGAAAGCAAAGTTTTAGTGTCTGAAGAGATCAGAAGAAGAAAAGCACTTTTAGATAAACTTAAATCTAGTACCAAAAACGGTTTTGAAGATATATATAGGGAGCAGAAAGAAAAACTTGAAAATAAACAAAAATTGATGTAAAATATACTTAGTTTATTTAGGGGTCGTAGCTCAGTTGGGAGAGCGCCGATATGGCATGTCGGAGGTCACGGGTTCAAGTCCCGTCGACTCCATTAAGACTTTATAAAGTATAATAGTTTTCAAGGTTTTCAGGTATAATAATAGTATGTCAAAGAAAAAAAGCGGTATAAGGTTAAAAGATTTTGTTGAAATCTATGGTCTAGAGGACAGAGTAGAAGAAATAAAAAGTGTACTTAGAGAATGGCGTAGCAAAAACATATCTCAAATTACGCAGTATATAGAAGAAGAAGACAAAGATTTTTTGATAGATTACTATGAGCTTTCAGACGCTGTGCTTGTTGAGGAAACTCCAAAAACCGTCGCTAAGGAAGTAGAAAAAGAGCATGTTAAATCTACTAAAAGCCAAAAACCAACTTCTAAAAGACCTCAACAAAAACCAATACAAGCATCAAAAAAACAAGAAGCTCCAGCAAGAAAACCAGAAATGAAGCAAGAAACAAAAGATCAAGTTGTTATACCAGAGCCAAAGAAAGAAGAGCAATCATCAGCACCAGTACTCTTAGAAACTTCTAAACCTGTAGAATCAAAACCTGTGGCGGAAGAAAAACCAGAAGAAAAGATGGTAGAAGAAAAGATGGAACAAGATAAACCTATTGAAAAACCTGAAGAGCATATGCATAAGGTTGTTGAGGAAAATATTGCTAAAGAACAACCAAAACAAGAACCTTTGACTGAAGTAAAACCTATTGAAGAAAAACAGTCAGTTCAAGAGAAAGCAAAAGAAGAGCTAATCCAGGAAAAAGCCGAAGAACCAGAGAAAGTCGAAACAAAGCAAGAATCTCCAAAGGCGCCTTCTCAAAAACCTAAGAAAGAACCTCAAAAGCCGCCTCCACCAAAAGAAGAAGTAAAGAAAGAGGAAGAGATAAAGATAATAGAGATTCCTGAAGTTATATCTGTAAGAGAGTTTGCCGAGCTTTTAGGAGTAGGTCCAAATCAAATTATAAAAGAACTTTTCCAAGAAGGTATCTTGGTAACTATAAACCAAAACATAGATCCTAACTTAGCTGTTAAAATAGCCGAAAAGTTTGGATACCTAGCTGAGATAAAAAAAACAGAAATAGTTATAGAAGAGGAAGAACCAGAAGAGGAAGACCCATCGAAGCTAAAACCACGTCCGCCGGTAGTAGTGGTGATGGGGCACGTAGACCATGGTAAAACTACATTGCTTGATACAATAAGAAAAACCAACGTTGCTGCAAGAGAAAAGGGTGGTATAACTCAACACATAGGCGCTTCCATGGTAAAGACTAAGGATGGAAGGCTTATTACATTTTTGGATACCCCAGGACACGAAGCGTTTACAAGTTTGCGTGCCAGAGGTGCTCAGGTAACAGATGTTGCTATATTGGTGGTGGCAGCTGATGATGGTGTTATGCCCCAGACTATAGAAGCTATAAATCATGCTAAAGCTTTTAACGTGCCGATAGTGGTAGCAGTTAACAAAATAGATAAGCTAGGTGCTGATCCCTCTAGAGTAAGAAGAGAGTTATCGGAGGTGGGGATTATACCAGAAGAGTGGGGTGGAGATACTGTTTTTGTAGACGTGTCTGCTAAAACTGGGCAAGGAGTTGATGAGCTTCTTGATATGGTTATGCTTGTGGCAGACATGTTGGAGTTAAAGGCCAATCCAGACAAAAAGGCAAAGGGTACCATTATAGAATCGAGACTAGACAAACAAAAAGGTCCAGTGGCTACAGTACTTGTTACGGAAGGTGCTTTGAAGGTGGGGGATATATTTGTAGCAGGTGCTACTTACGGTAGAGTAAGGGCTATGATGGACAGTTATGGCCATAGGGTCAAGCAAGCAACACCTTCTATGGCTGTAGAGATTATAGGTTTTGAAGAAGTGCCAGAGGCCGGAGATGTATTAAAGGTTGTGGATTCTGAAAAGCAGGCAAAAGAACTTGCTCAAATAAGAAAAACGGCCAAAGAGCAAGAGAAAAACAAAGAACTTGGTATATCTTTAGATGATATATTTAAGAAAATCAAAGAAGGTGAAGTAAAAGAGCTTAAACTTATAGTAAAAGCCGATGCCGTAGGTTCTTTGGAAGCCATTAAAAAATCTTTATCAGATATAAAAACCTCAGAAGTTAGCATAAAGGTAATCCATGAAGGCGTTGGTTTTATCACCGAAGGCGATGTAATGCTTGCAAAAGCTGCAAAGGCAATAATACTTGGTTTTAACGTAAGACCGGACGCTAAAGCAAAAGAAGCCGCTGAAAGGGAGAAAGTTGATATAAGGGTTTACGGTATCATATATGAGCTTTTAGACGATGTGAAGAAAGCCATAAGCGGCATGCTTTCACCGGTAAAGAAAGAAATTACACTTGGACTTGCTGAAGTAAGAGCTACTTTTAAGATAAAAGGTGCTGGTACTGTAGCTGGTTGTTATGTATCAGAGGGTAAGATTGTTAGAAATCAAAAGGCAAGACTTATAAGAAATGGTGTTGTAATATACGATGGTAAGATAGAATCTTTAAGGCGTTTCAGAGAAGATGTAAATGAGGTAGCTAGAGGTTACGAATGCGGTATAAAGCTTGAGAACTACAACGATATAAAAGTGAAAGACGAAATAGAATGCTATGAAATAAAGGAAGAGAAGCAAACCCTTTAACGCTTAATGCCATGGTTTAAAAATATATTAAGTTTTAGATTAAAACTCATAACCCTTTTTAGTGTTCTTGTAATTTTAAGTATGGGGTTTGTAGCCATTAGCACATCTTTTGTTCTTCATAAAATCCTAATAAACTATATGTATACGTATCTAAACAATCAAGCAAAACCTGTTATAGAGTTCTATTCTATATATTCAAACGATCTTTCCAAAGAGGCTAAAGATATGATAGACGATATTACATCAGAAAATATAACTGCTGTTGTTTTATCTTCAAATGGTGGTGTGCTAAGTGTAGGGTCTTTTGAAGATTCTGAAAAACCCATACCTATAAACAACTATATTTTAAACTTATTTTTAAAGAAACCAATGGGTACTTTTGAAGAGGACGGAGAAGATTACGCTTACATAGTCAAAAAGACAAAGGATGTTTATTTTGTAGTAATAGGCAGGTTAAGAGAGATAAACAAGGTTATAAAGCAATTTATTTATATGCTTACTGTTCTTACGATAGGAGTTGTTGTATTTTCTGTACTTACCATATATACAATTTTAAACAAAATATTAAAACAGCTTGATGATATTACAAGGATATCTGAAAATATATACGCTGGTAATATGGATATAGATATTCCAGATAGTAGTTCCAGCGATGAATTTGGAATAATGTTTAGGGCTTTTAAAAACATGGTAGAAAAATTAAACAACACCATAAAAATCCAGAAAAACTTTATAGCGGATGTTTCTCATGAGTTTAAAACCCCAATTAGCTACATAAAAGCCCAAATTGAGTTTATTTTAACAGGGGTTTATCAAGAAGATGAGATGTTTGATGTGCTTAAGAAGGTTTATAAACAGACGGATGTACTTAGTAAGTTTACGGAAGACCTTTTGGCTTTGACTCGCTTAGAATCAAATATACCTATTTCGAAAACAGAGGTAGATGTGGTTTCGCTTCTTAATCAACTAAAAGAAGAGTTCTCAATCCAAAATAGAAATATCATTCTTGATATTAAAAGCCAAGATACTTGGATAGCAGACCCACACTATTTAAAAATAGCTGTGAAAAATCTTTTGGAAAATGCTATTAAGTATTCTGATAAAGATATTATACTTGGATATACAGGGGATTGTATCTATGTAAAAGATTTTGGCCCTGGTATTCCTGAGGAGAACTTGCCTTATATATTTGAACGTTTTTACAGGGTTTCAAAAGATAAAAGAGGACTTGGCCTAGGGCTTTCTATAGTAAAAGCGGTGGCTCAAGTGCACAATTTTAACCTAAAAGTAGAAGTAAAAGAGGGCACTACCTTTTATATATGCAGGTGATTTGAGTATAAAAAGGTTATGCAGATAAAATAAAATTATTTAATTTATAACTGTATAAGTTCAGATAGACTGTGAACACTTACCTTGTTAAAATATTCCTTAAAATTTTAAGAGGAGGTAAGTGTGT
>OFEH01000234.1_pt1 | contig 22585 bp, 22 predicted proteins | sample 1521031 | NCBI WGS metagenome assembly OFEH01 (sample SAMN05518350, study PRJEB24110) | hypersaline lake metagenome | isolation source: Grendel Spring, Yellowstone National Park, Wyoming, USA | place: USA:Grendel Spring, Yellowstone National Park, Wyoming, USA | collected 2011-11-16
TTCATAGCCTTGTCGATAGATTCATAAATGCATAATAAGTACTTGTTACCATTATTAGATCGCAGGATGCTGTTTATTGCCATAACGTTAAACAGCCATCCTGCACTAAAAAAGTTTTGATCTACTGGTTAAAGCGGGGTAGTTTACTGAACTTTTCAGTAGAAGGATAGTCTTCTAGCCTCCTGTTTGACATCAAAAGTATAGAGTTAATGCTGTTCTTTATCATCGTCCTTATCCTTACAAGCCTTGCCTTGTATCTGATCAGTTCTCTTAACTGCTAGACATCCATGTCTGGTATAGCATTCAGCTATTTATCATCCTCTCAGCATGTTAGTTAAAGTTAACGCAACCTTTTTCGGTATATAAAAGTATTTATACGAGAAGATCTATAAATAAAAATAATGAAGACCAGCATTAACATAAAAGATTTTACAGAAATTATCTATAATGGCGTAAAAGAATCTGGTTACGACTTTAGCAGAACCGTTTATTATTTTCTTAACTTAGCTCACGGTGAAGATAGCGATGAGATGCTCTGGCAGATGTTAAGGGTGTTAGAAGTAATTGGCATGAAAGATCAGAAGGCTTATGAGCTCTTGATGGAAATTCAGGATAACCCATACCTCATAAAAAAGTTCTTTTATGCAATGATAATAGGCATAATGCGTTCATCTGTAAATGAAGGCGAAGAAGGTGAAAAAGGCGTCATCAGTGCAGGGGAGGTAAATACCAGTGAGTGAAGAAATGAATGGTTTCCTGGTACTGGATGTTGTCTTTGAAGGACAGAGCCTTAATTATGATCAGGGCATAGGCAACGTACAGTTACTTAAAAAAATACATTATAATGGAGAAACACACACTCTTGTTAGCAGATACGCATTAAGGTATTCACTACTTGAGACCGGGCAGAATCTCTGGAAATGGAACCTGGCTGACAGAAATGTTTGGGTAGAAGTTGGGAAAGTTTTACAACCGCGTTCAGATCTGCTTTGCAACCTTCTGGATTATGTTGATCTTAATTTGTTTGGATTTTTATTAACAGGAGAATCTGATAAAAAAGAAAAAAACAAAAAGAATGAAAACGAAAGCGAGAACAAAAAAAGTGGGAAAGGAAGCATATCAATAGCTAGACCAGCTCCGGTTAAAATATCGCACGCCATATCTCTGGAACCTTATAAGTTTGATTCTCATTTTAATGTAAATTTGGGTGTGGCGAAGAGGGCTGGAAGACTTGGTGATGTTCAGAACATCTTTCAGCTAGAAGAACATAGAAGTCTATACAAGTATACAGTAGCCGTAGATCTTGCGGCTTTAGGTAAGCAAGAAGTCTACTTTAATGAAGATAAAAATGTTCCTGAAAATTGCAAACAGTACCTGAAAAAGGAAAACGGATATTACGTTTTAACGCTAAAATCATCTGAAGATCAAAGAAAGCTCCTTCTACAGCTATTAGTGACGTTATTCAGTCTCAAAAGATCAATAAAGGGTAGGCTGGAAGACCTTTCACCAAAGTTTATGATAGCATCATATTATAATTCTTGGTACAAGAGCTATTTCAACTATATTGAGCTTAAAACAGGTAAGAGCAGGAGCACTGTGATAAAGAAGGAGAACGATAATACAGTGATAGTTGAAGACCTGCAATCTCCGCATTTGATTTTATCTATTGGTAACACTATAAGCGAAAACTCGAAGATTTATAAGGTGACTTCAATCGATACCGATATCGATTTAAATCAAAACCAGGTTTATAAGAATCCAAAAGATTTAATTTATGCTCTAAACGATGAAATAACTAAACTGAATGAAAACGATATCAATGATCTAATAAATAAATTAATTTAATGGTGAATCAAAGTTTGGTACAGGCACTTGAGCTTTCTTTATTTCTTCCGTTTGCTGTATTTAGGAATCCTTTTACGTTTATTTATACCCAGACATATCCGCTTCCGCCTCCAAGCACAATTGTTGGGATTCTTCAGAAATCGCTCAATAGATTTGATTTATACGACAAATGGAAAAAACACGAGATAGACGTTTCGGTAAAAGGGAATTACCAGAGCGTTTTTACCCATTACGTAAGAAAAATAAAAGGTGAACTGTACTTTGATAATTCTATCTTAAATAAGGTGAGCAGAGATAAAGAACCGGAAATTCTTATAAATTCTGATAGAAAACCTGTGTTTGAACAGGAAATATATTCCTTAGAGCTTTTAATTCACATAAAAACCGATCAACAGCTACTTGGAGAGCTTCGCAAAAAACTGAGTAAACCACAGAGCATCATTTCTGTTGGAAGAGCTGAGAACATCGCCTTTTATTTAAGAGAGCCCAAATTTGTGGATATTCAGGAAAATGCGAGTGATCAAGAACTTGTCACTCTGAAATACTCAACATACGCTAAGCCATCTCACCTTAAGGATTCAGAAAAATATTTGTCATTGAGCTTTTTAGAAGTCAGCTATGCAAAAGATAAAGATCTTTACTATTCAGTTTTTGCGGGTGTAGATAGGCCAGTACCTTCTCAAATCGAAAGATTTTACAAGCTTAATTTCCTGGAAAAAGGTCAAGAATTTTTTTTAAAAAATCTGCAAGGGGTAGAATTTTTAAAGATAGACAACGAGCTGGAACCTGTTTTCTGGATAAACTATGAAGATTAAAGGTATTGATATTTACGCCAAATCGAATCCTCCCTATAGCCTGCACGATCATACAAAAGATGTTCTTCTCTCTTTAAACGACCTTGCCGTCTCACTGGAAACATATGAAGGTTATAGCAGGGAATTATACGATAATTACTTTTGGGAAAATGTCTTTTTTTCAACGATTTTTCATGACATAGGCAAAATAGATTATTATTTTCAAAAAGTGATAAGTCTTTCTATAAATCCAAACGCTGCTTTTTCAACAAATCAGAATCTAAGGAAATTATTGCCTGTCTCATGTAAACTAACCCCCCCTGAGCAAAGACATAACGTGGTTTCTTATCTATATTTAAATTATGTTTCAAAAGCTTTACAGAAAGAGCCGGATCTACAAAACTTGTTTTCGGTCTCCGCTCTGATTTCTTTACTGCATCATTCAGAGCCACTTTATCATGACTTGCTATACTCGGAAAGTGATCTTTTATCTTTATTAAATAATAAAATTAAAAAGGACGATTTAAAATACTACGCATGCTTTTTTAGGGAAAATGTAGAAGAAATAGCGAAAAATTATGCTGAAGTGTTAAGAGAAGTTGAAGATGAAATAACCCATGAGCATTTAAAAAATGCAGCAACTTTAGCAGAAAAAATACTTAATGAACAAAATAAACTAAAAAACAACATCGATAGTGATAGTTTAATTTCAACTGACTCACAAGAGGAACTTCTAAAAAATAATAAAAAATTAATCAGAATAATACTCGGCTTTCTCATGAGGGTTGATCATTTTTCTAGTGGTAAGATCGGTCTGCCATCAGCTAAAATTGACTTGGGTCCGCAAGACATTTCCAGTTTTGTAATCAATGAACTGCGCAAGAAAGCTGGAAACAGTATATGGCAGGAAGATCTTTTGCAAAGAATAAATGGCGGGAACATATGTCTGATAGCTCCAACTGGTTCAGGAAAAACCGAATTTGCGATTCTTAGAAATGGTAAGAGAAAGATGATTTACACACTCCCTCTAAGAGTTTCGCTCAACGACCTCTACTTTAATAGGTTTATGCCCTATTTAAGTCAATATGGATACGAGTATGTGGGTCTGCTTCACTCTACTAACCTCATAGAATTTGCAGAGAAAACGTCAAATTTAAACGAAGAGGATCTTTTGCTTAAAGTTCTTTCATCAAGGAACCTTGCGCCTCCTTTTATTTTATCGACTCCTGATCAAACGCTTCTTATTTCGCTCAAATATTTTGGAAGCGAAAAAATAGAATCAATACTCCCTGTGACTCACGTTGTTCTTGATGAAATTCAGGCATATAACCCTGATATGCTCGCGATCGTAGGCAACACACTTAAAGTTCTGAAAAATAGCGGCAGCATGATTACTGTGATGACTGCCACTCTTCCTGCATACGTAAACGATATACTTTTAAAAGATTTTAACTTTAAAATGATAGACCTGACAGAAAAGGATTACAGTTACTTAAACGTAAAGAATCTTAATCTTTCCAGACACAAGATTGAATATGTTGAAGTTGCAGACGAAGAAGAATTCGTTAAACAGGTAACACAGAAGATCAAGAGCGCTTTTGAAAAGGGAATGAACAAAATAATTGTTGTCTTAAATACTGTAAGAATGTCAATAAAAGTTTACGAAGCGCTTAAAGAAGATAAAACGCTGGACGCTAAGATCATTTTATTCCATGCACGGATGCTTGAAAAATTAAAAGACAGAATAATAAATGAATTCAGAGAATATAATAAAGTTGTGCTTGTAGCTACACAGACGATTGAAGCTTCTGTAAACATAGACGCCGATTATATCGTATCGCAGATGGCTCCTCCAGATTCGCTGGTCCAAAGGATGGGAAGAGTGTACAGAAACAGAGACTCAAATTATAATAGAGAAGAACCAAATGTGACCATTATAAAGATGCCGTTTGAAAAGGATCCTATGGTAAAAAACAATTTTTATGATTCAGAACTTATGAAGAAAAGCGAAGAAGTACTGAAAGATAAATATGTAAACAAATATCTTGATTTTAAGCTGGAAAAGGATTTTGTTGAAGAAGCTACTTCTGAAGAAAAAATTAGAAAAAAATTCCTTAATAAATATGAAAAAACAAGTGATTATGCCAATGATTTATCTCAATTGCCCTCTCGTAAACTTGTGATCGAAAAAATTTTCAGAAACATTTCTTCTGTAACCTTATATGTTAGCAATTATATCAATAAAGAAAATTTGGATAAGGACAAAGCATCTAATTTTATGCAGAAGATCGAGCTCTATAAAAACTCAATAAGTTTGCCTTATTTTGTATATGAAAAGATAAAGAAAAATATTGAACAGGGTGATATTCTGGCATGGGATGATGCCATGAACGCTCAATACAAATCTAGACTTTTTATAAAAATTAAAAATGACTTAACGCTTTTTGAAGAAGAAGGTTTAGAGGGTTTGATCTATAAAGCAGGCCTTAAAATTGAAGAGTCTGAAGAAAACTGGAACATATTATAAACAAAAACTAAAATATCCATCTAATATATTTTTCATTATAAGGAAAATAAAATGCGCGTTTAAAATCTATGTTGCTGAAAGCATAGCTGAGAACGTTATATCGATGCATTTTATCAACGAATTATAACCTTACATTGGCAAAAGGTTTTTTGTCTTGCAAGACCGATCTTTAACAAAGAGGATGACAAGCCTCGCCCCTTGCAGTGGCGGCGGGGAGGTTGGTATTAAAAATCTTTATATTGCTCGGGGCGAATTTATTACAAATGCGGATTTTAATAACGCTTAAAGCTTTAGACGATATGCTTTATGATCTCGAATACTATACTAAGCTTCAGGGATTTTTTTACAGATTATTTTATGCTGCGGGTTTTGTAAACGTTCACAATAAAAAAGGCTATAAGTATTTTTCTTTTTCAAACATATTCCCAGTACCGGCTGATTTTAAGATCAAAAAAGGGGAAATCAAAAAAATCATTTTCGCTAGTCCAAACAGCGATTACGTAAAGGCCATCGCCGAGGTTCTCAGAGAGCTTTATTTAAAACAGGAAATCGGGATAGGTTTTATGAGATTTGCTGTAGAAGATATAAAGGTTTATAGAGCACATCCCAGGGATAATATGCTTATAAGGACTGCAACTCCAGTAATAATACGTATACCACAAAGTCTTTATGATCAGATAAATGTAGATAACGCAAAACTTAAACCAGGTTTCGTTTATTGGAGGCCAGAGCTCGGGAAAGATGTTTTTGTTCGTCTTGTTGAAAGAAATTTAAATAAAAAGTTTTGCTCTTATTATGGAGACTGTAACAACAGGATACGTTTTATTGATGCTTATAAACTCGTGAAAGCGCCAGTTGTAGTTAAGTTTTTAGTAAATGGCGTTAAAAAAATAAATCTAACAGGATCAATGTGGGAATTCTATTATCCGAAGGTATCTGGCAGAATTAAACAGCTCTCGTTTATGCTTGACGCTGGAATAGGTGAAAGAAACTCGTACGGCTTTGGATTTCTCAACATACTTAAAACTTAAAACGTTTTACTTTTTTTTTCAAACGTCATGCTCATCTTTATAAATAGTTATAATCAGACTAATATAGGATTGAAGCTAGTATATTTCTCTTTCATTTACGTCATGCACTGAATATAGTTATAATCAGACTAATATAGGATTGAAGCTTAGCGGCATCGTTAGCCGCTTCTGGCGTGAAAGTGAAGGTTATAATCAGACTAATATAGGATTGAAGCTTTAGTAATCAACCCCCTCGACGTCTTCTAAATATAATTGTTATAATCAGACTAATATAGGATTGAAGCACATCAACAACGACAACAATACCATCAATTGCACAACCGACATCAACAAGTTATAATCAGACTAATATAGGATTGAAGCATGCTGAATGCGACGTTCACTGGGGTAGGCACTGCCGTGTTATAATCAGACTAATATAGGATTGAAGCTTTTTATACAAATAAAAAACAAAATTGGGGCAATTGCGCCCGTTATAATCAGACTAATATAGGATTGAAGCTATAGCTAGAGTTAGAGCAAGAAATAAGCGCTCTTGCTGTTATAATCAGACTAATATAGGATTGAAGCCTTTGTGCTCTTCGGGAATTTTTGCTCCTTCTCTCTTAATGTTATAATCAGACTAATATAGGATTGAAGCTTTCTTTTGGTTGAAGTCAGATAGGTAATGAAGGTTTCGTTATAATCAGACTAATATAGGATTGAAGCATTTTTGCCTAAATTTGCCTAAAATGCTGGGTTTCTAAGTTATAATCAGACTAATATAGGATTGAAACAAAAGCTTATAAACGGGTTTATGTATAAGTATATTTGCGTTATAATCAGACTAATATAGGATTGAAACATTTTCATTATAATAATATATATAATAACAATACCAAACACCGAATACCGGATAACGTTATAATCAGACTAATATAGGATTGAAACTTCTTTGTTATGTGCAGGTATATATCCGTGCCATCTCGGTTATAATCAGACTAATATAGGATTGAAACTTCTCTCATTATTTCTATTTCTGTTTTTCTTTCATAATTGTTATAATCAGACTAATATAGGATTGAAACTATGTAATTTTAAAATCACGTGATAAAACTGCACAAACTAGTTATAATCAGACTAATATAGGATTGAAACTGGATAATAAAATATATTATTCCGATAACGGCGATAGGCGGGATTATAGTTATAATCAGACTAATATAGGATTGAAACCAGGTCATGGTAATACTAGGCGAGGTACCCATGTGAGCTGCTTATTAATTTATCGGCAATGTGGCTTCAAAACCTTTATGTCTTAAAGTAAAAAATCCCTACACTTAATGGAATATTCAAGAGTAAAATAGATGAATACTTTGAAGAAATAGAATGCCCAAAACTTAAAAATTAATCAATTCATTAGCTAACTATCCACTCCTTAACAATAGATAAAAAATTGTTAAATGTTTTGTGCTTTTGTTATCTCATTGTATTTTTAAACGCGATTTTGATCTTTTAAAAGGACAAGTAACATTTGCTTAATTTTTGACCAAAAGCTTTTTATTTTGCTTTGTGAAATTTGAAAAGGCAATGGCACGGAAAAGATACTTGAAAGGTAATGGTCCACCCCAGCTGTATAAAAAAACCGATTAACTTATATTGAATTTATATGTCAATTTACTCATGAAAATAAGAGTTCACGTTCACGCTTTTGAAGAAAGAAAATCAATGCTTGTGTGGCTTAAAGGAAGACCTATACTAATTGTTAAGGACAAGGATAAATTCTATGGTATGGATGCTGTATGCGCACATATGGGGTGTGCAATTTTAAGCGAAGTTGATGGTACAACAGCCATCTGCCCAGCTCACGGAGCAAAGTACAATGTAATAACGGGGGAGATGATAGAAAAACCACTGGTTAAACCTGAAATTCAATGCGAGCAAGAAGAAATTAAGATTCCCCTTAAAACATATGCTGTCAATGTAGGTCCTGACGGACTTCTTGAGATAAAATAATTAAATTTTAAATTTTATTAAAACGGCTTACCTGATGTTTACTCAATAAAATGAGTGGAATACCCTGTTCTTACCAGTAAATCAAAACTTTTGTTGATTTTAATTATGTTTTTGCCTTTATACCAGACTTTAAACTCTATCTTTGTCCAAAAAACTTAAGCAAAGCTAAGCTATCAGATTGCGCTATTCCTAATTATCTTTATTATGCTATAAATGATCGTTTATTTATAGATATGTAATAAGTAATTATTACCAACGTTAGATCCTAGGATGCTGTTTATGTTTTACATAAAGTTAAACAGCCATCATGTAATAAAAGTTTTGGTCTGCTGTCACTAAAGAGGAATTTCGCCCTTTAATCCGTACCAATTAAAAAACAGGAAACTTTAGCTAAAAGCTTGTAATATTTGGTTTAAAAGATCCTTTGCCTTGTTTATTTTTTCCTGCAAACTTTTTACTTGCTCCTCTAAATTTTTTATCTGCTGCGATTGTTCACAGCCAGGCACAGCCACGTTAAACCCTTCATTCTTTAATTTTTCATAGCTTTGCCTTACTATCTGCCCAGCCTTGGTTTCCCCCTTTAGGTGTTTTCTTACTGTTGCTTCAGTGACCCCAATTTCGTCTGCTATCTGGCTTGCTGTCATCCCAGCCTTGTCCCTTGCAAAAGCTGCAGCAGCAACATATAGAGAATCAACCCACGTCAGCCGTTCATGCGGGTCCCCCATCGCCTGGAGCGTTTCCTGAGAAAAAAGGGAAACAGTCAAGAGCGCGCTTTCCAGCTTTCTAATATCTTCCTTCCCTATCGGTATTAATGGTACAGTATTAGAGCTCATAGTGTATTTTATAATTTGACTGTATTAATAAATTTTATTTAGAACTCTTCCTGAACCTCATGTACTCCTTTTTCAGCTTCTTCTACCGCTTTTTTCATTTCCTCCTTTATGTCTGCTGGTAGCTCGTTAATCTTTGCGCCCGTTGGCGATATGTTTAGCGATTTATCCCAGAGAACTTTTATTCCTTCATCATTTATTTCCATTGGATGCCTTACCATCGATATTTTTGAATCCCTCATCTTCCATACTAATATTGATCTGTAAAGTCTTCCTTCAACCTCATCAAGATCGATTCTAACTATTCCGTCTACAGCGTGTTCGACGCCCGGGCCTCCGAAACCCCTTTCCCCTACAGATATCTGGCTTACAAAGAGCGCTGTGTTTCCTAGCCCTGCAATAACCCTCTTAAGTATCATCACAGTGCCCCTTGCAAGAGCTGGTTTTGTAAGATACAGGGTGCTAACAGAATCTATAGCTACCCTTTTTGCCCCTGTGTTCTTTATAGCTGCTCTTAATACATCAACAAGCTCCTGAACGCTTTCCGGGTCTTTAACAACATAATTTTCTCTCTGTGCTGATGATCCTATGCCGGCTGTAAACGCATCAACGATCGCAAATGCCCCTTCTTTTTCGTATTTTGTTATATCCCATGAAAAGTGTGCAAAACTCCTTCTTGTTGATACCGGATGTTCTTCAAGAGCGACAAAAACTCCGTGTTCTCCTTTTAAAAGCCCATTATAGAGAAACTGTTTTGCAAGGATCGATTTGCCTGTGCCTGGACCTCCTGAAACTAGTACTACGTTTCTTTCAGGTATACCCCCATACAGTATTTCGTCAAAGCCCGGTACATAAGTCCTGACCCTGTATATTTTCATAACTTTAAAAGGTTATAACTTTTTTATAATCTTTTCCACAAGGTTAAAATTTTTTAACATTCTTTTATTAAATTAAACTTACTTTTATGTAAAAATGAAATGGTTTGTTCTATTATTTATTTAAAAACTAGACCTTTATAAAATAAGTGTACTCGCTTGCTAGAAAAGAACCTTCACCAAGTGACCAAAGCCCTAACGCTCTTACTTTTTCTCCTATTTTTAAACCCTTTAGCTTAGTTGATAACTCACTTGTCACCATTATTTTCCCCTCTCCTGAATCATCTCCAATCATAATTTCATATTTATCAGATGACCTCATAACTGGCTCAGAAAGAACAATAAAATCTAACGATACGTATCCTTTTTCAGCTTTAGATATTTTTTGTAAAAGAGGCTGGTAGTTCAATTTTTTATCGTACTTTAAACAATCATCTACAATAAAAAATGGGAACTGAAATCTGGCCTTTTTTACTATTATTGATTCTGAGCCTTTACAGGCGCTACTCAGCTTAGCAGGCCTTACGTTACCAAATTCATCCAAAAGCAGAAAATTTTCATTTTCTCCAAAGACGGACATTATTGATGGGGAAATATCAACAGTATACGGTTTTAAAAATGATATCTCGTTGCCATAGTCGCTTTTCTTGGCAAAAGCAGGAGCCGCTGTTATTGTCATACCTTCTTCTATAGGAATTTCGTTGTCCCATAAAACGCTTCTGTATTTTAAAGTATTTCTTATAAAAAAGCTTGTTCCGCTGCCTTCTGTTCCATCTTTTCTTTTGTAAGAGACGTTCTTTATTGGACCTTCAATTATACCTCTTATTATAAAGTTTTTGGCGTTTGGGCTCCTTGAGATTAGCTCTTCCAGCTTTAAAACTTCGTTAGTGGTGTTTATGCTTGACTGAGAGTTAAGATGAATTTCCAGCTGATCGTTTTTACCCTTTTTTACAAACGCATTTTTAAAAATTAATCTTGAGCCCACGGGGAAATTTTTGAAAACGTCTTCTTCACCCCAGTAGATACCCCTCATTAAAGCTTCATCATAAAGGTAAAAAACGGTTCGTTTTTCGTATTTTTTATAAGATAATAGATAACCTATGAGGTTTACGCCTTTCTTCTCTCCTGTTATTTCTGATGGTTTTAAATATTCATCGAGCTTTATTCCCAGATCGTTTAAAATCAGGTAAAGAGCCCCAAGGTCCGTAAGGTATCCCGCACCTATCTGCTGTTTTTTCTCCTGTATGAGCTCCATTAACCTATCTTTTGTAAGGTCCTTCCTTTTTTCTAATATATAATCTAATATCTTAGATAGCTTTTCGTTATCAGTTGTCATTCTTTTTCCTTTAATTCTTGCAAGTACCTTAAAGCATCGAGCGCTGCTTTAGCGCCCATGCCAGCCGCGGTAACGGCCTGTCTGTATACAGGATCAGCTATGTCTCCCGCTGCAAAAACGCCTTTAACGCTTGTTCCAGTTTCTCCGTAAAGCTTGATGTATTTGTTCTCAGTAAGCTCAACCTGTCCCTCAACCAGCATCGTATTGGGGACGTGTCCTATGTCAACAAAAACTCCTTTAACAGGTATGTAGCTCACTTCATTGGTAATTTTGTTTCTCACCTTTATTCCTTCAACTTTGCTGTCTCCGACAATCTCAATTACTTCACTGTTCCACACAAACTTTATGTTCGGAAGCGAGAAAGCCCTTTTTTGCAGCACAGCTTGCGCCCTTAATTTATCTCTTCTGTGTATAACTGTAACGCTGTTGCATATTTTTGACAAATATATAGCGTCTTCTATCGCCGTGTCCCCTCCTCCTATAACTGCTACATCCATGTTCTTAAAAAACATACCATCACAAACAGCACAATAAGAAACCCCTTTGCCTTTGAACTTCCTTTCAGAAGGTAAACCTAGCTCTTTTGCCGAAGCTCCCATGGCAAGAATCAAAGTTTCAGCGAGGTATGTGTCATCTTCAACTTTAACTTTAAAGGGCCTTTCTGTTAAGCTTATCTCTGTTGCATCTTTGTCTATTATCTGAGCACCTAACCTTTCAGCTTGTTGTCGCATTCGTCTCATAAGCTCAGGCCCAAGAATAGGTTCTGGAAAGCCGGGAAAGTTCTCGACTTCGGTCGTAAGCATCAGCTGTCCTCCTGAGGAATAACCACCAATTACTAATACGTCTGCCCCTCCTCTTACAGCGTAGATTGCAGCTGTCAAGCCTGCAGGGCCGCTCCCTATTATCAACATCTCGTGCTTTTCGACCTTTCCGCCTTCAAAGCCAGATAACTTAAAACCCATGATAAAAATAACGTATATTTGAAATAATAAACGTTATGGAACAATATAATTCTCGCGACTTCCAAAAAGCTATTAAAAAACAAAATCAACACCTTAGGGTGAGAAAAAATGAGCTATGTAACAAAGATGGTTTGTTCAAAGTGCGGAAAAGTTTATGATCCAAAAGAAGGGCACGTTATGTGCGACAAAAAAGACCTTGGCAGGCTTGATATATTCTACGATTACGAAAAAATAAAGGAAAAGCTTACCAAAGAATCTCTTGCGAAAAGATCTCACGATACTTGGAGATGGAAAGAACTTATGCCAGTAGATGAAAAGTATGCTATAAGACTTGGAGAAGGCGGAACGCCGCTGATAAAGGCCACAAGGCTAGCAGAAGCATATGGGCTTAAAGAGCTTTACATTAAGGACGAAACAAGAAACCCAACAGGTTCATTTAAAGACAGGTCCATGTCTGTTAGCGTTGCAAAAGCCGTTGAACTCGGAGTAAAGGTTGATACTACCGCAAGCAGCGGTAACGCTGCCGCAGCTTTGGCTGCATATTCTGCAAAAGCTGGAATAAAGACTGTTGCTTTTGTCCTCTCAACTGCAAGCGTTTCAAAAGTTGCCCAGCTAAAACTTTACGGAGCATCTGTAATTAAAGTAAGGGGTATAGAAAAGGGAGAGGATCCAACAGTAAAGATGATGCTTGCGGCTGTTGAAGAGATGGGCTGGTACCCTTCACCATCTTTTGGACCTTTTAACCCTTACCAGGTTGAAGGACCGAAGGGCATATCGTTCGAAGTTGCTGAACAGTTTGAATGGAAACCTTATGACTGGATGCTTGTTCCAACAGGAAGCAGCTGTCTGCTTGCTGGTATATGGAAAGGTGTTAGGGATCTAAAGGAAATAGGTTTAACCAACTATTATCCAAGGCTTGTACCGGTTCAGCCCGAAGGAAACAGCCCTCTTATTAGAGCCATAAAAAACAACATCCCCTTTGAAAAGATAGAAGCTGAAAAGCACCCGCACACAATAGCTTCTGGGCTATCAGATCCTTATCCATGGGACGGAGATGCAGCGTTGGAAGGAGTAAAGAAGACCGGCGGCACAGGAGAATCAGCAAGTGATGAAGAAATTGCACAAGCTGTAAAGGATCTTGCAAAGTATGAAGGTATATTCGCTGAACCTAGTGGAGCTGCAGCTCTTGGCGCTCTAAGGAAGCTAATTGATAACAAGATTATTGACCGCAACGACCGCGTGGTCGTTCTAGTTACTGGATCAGGATTTAAAGATCTTGCTTTCGCACAGTCACTTTATAAGGAGCCTCCAGAAATAGATGCAGACATAAATCAGTTAAAGAAAGCTCTAAAAGAAGAAGGTGTGCCTTTCTAAATAATATTTTAAAAATTAACTTTACGATTTTGTTTCTTTTTTATAGTATTTTTCTGCATCTTTAACGGCTTCATATATTTGATAGTATGTGCCGCACCTGCAAATTACTCCGTTAAGCTCTTTTTTCAGTTCTTCACCGTCTATTTCAGGGTTCTTGGTAAGAACGTAATGAGAAGTGACTACAAAAGCAGGAGTGCAAAAACCGCACTGCATAGCCCCATGTTTGACAAAAGATTCCATCAACTTCTTTGCTTTTTCGTCAAAATACAGACCTTCAGCTGTAATAACTTCTTTTCCATCCGCTTCAACAGCAAGGGTCATGCAACTCTTCACTGGTATGCCATCCAACAGTACAGTACACAGACCGCATTCTCCTCTCCAGCATGCTGCTTTTACGCTCGTTATACCGAGTTTCTCCCTTAACACATTAAGCAGCAACTCATTGTCTTCTATTGTTATCTCTTTTGCTATCCCGTTTACCTTTAGAGATATTGTCTTCATTTAAGCACCACCAAATACTTCCTTTAACGCACGAGCAGCAAGCACTTTAGAAACTTCTTTCCTGTATTCTGAGCCAGCAACAGCATCAGACATTGGTTTGACGCTTGAACCTATTATTTCTGAAGCATTCTTTATGTTTTCTGAAAGTGAAGCTTCCCAATTCCATTGCAGAGATTTATGATCAAAGTAATAAGGTCTTGGAGCTATTGCTCCTATTACTACTGTTAGCTTTTTTTCTTTTAAGAGCGCGGAAACGGCGACAGTGGCTATGGCTACTTCGCTTGCGTTGATTAGCTTCAAGTAGGTCCCCTTAAAACCGCTGCTGTAAGGAACTACTATTTCTGTAATCATCTCATCATCTTTTAAAGAAGTTCTTCCAAAACCGATTACAAGTTCCGAAGCTGGTATGGTGCGCTCGCCGTCCAGACTTTTTATAGTGAGTAAAGAATCCATTGACATGAGCGCCGGCAGCCCGTCAGTACTTGGCATCCCGACGCTTATGTTGCCCCCTATTGTGACAGTATGCTGAAGCGTTCTGTCTCCCATATAAGATGCGGCTTTTGCCAAAGCTGGGAGGTTATCCCTGATTATTTGATAACTTTGTAGCTCTATAGCTGTTACTGCGCTCCCTATTTTAATTCCTTTTTCTGTTTTGCTGATCTTTTTTAATTCTTCTATGCCTTTAATATCGATCACGTATTCCGGGGAGATCTTTCTCTCTTTCATAAGGTTTATGAGCATTATTCCACCAGCCATAATTTTTGCTTTACCTCTGTACTGCCTTAGCAGAGATAGAGCATCTTCTAGTTTTTTAGGTTTTAAATAAGTAAATTTTGGAAGCGTAAAATAAGGTGTTGTAAAGCTCAAACCTGCTGCACCTCTTTTATACCTTCTTCAAAAAACAGTTTCTGAGCCTTTTCTATAAGCTCCGGCTTTTGTTCCTTTATAGCTTTCCACAGCTTTTCAGCTGTAATAGGAAGCTGGTTTATCTTTACGCCTGTGGCCCTTAGTATCGCGTTTGCTATTGCAGGTGCAACGCCAATCATTACGTGTTCCCCAACTCCCCTTGCCCCAAGTGGTCCGTCCTTCTGAGGCGTTTCTATAATGTAACTCTCAATGCTTGCGGTCATGTCTTCAAAGTGAGGCACATAATAGTTTATCAGGTTCGGGTTTATAACTCTGCCATCCTCGTCAAATTTTAACTCTTCGTAAAGTGCAGAGCCAAGGCCCATTATAAAGCCGCCATCCATTTGTCCTTTAACTAAAAGAGGGTCTATGGCTTTTCCTACATCGTAAACTTGTATAGCTCTTAGCACCTTAACTTCTCCAGTAAGAAGGTCTATCTCAAGTTCCACTCCAGTTCCGCCATAAGTATGAAAAACTGTGTTTGATCCATGTCCGCTGGCATCAAGGAAAGTGTTAAGCACAGGCGCATAGCTGCCCCTCCCTATTACTGGAGAACCAACGGTTGTCCCGTCAGGATACGTATAGCCCATAGCAAATTCCTTTATTTCTTTCCTTATCCATGGATGAGATTTTGAGAAAACGTAACCACCTGAGACCTCTACGTCATCAATGGGCACCTTAAAAACTCTTGAAGCTGTATCCTTTATCTGATCCTTAGCGTCCTCTATTGCCCTCAAGAGCGCTATTCCGTCTGAAAAGAGCCCTCTGCTGCCTACGGTTTGCCATGTATATGGGTTTGTGTCAGTGCTCACCATTTCAAGTTGATTGATCTTAACCTTTTCAAGCGGAATGCCAAATTCTTCAGCAACTATTATTGCTAGGGATGTAGGTGTTCCTTGCCCCATACTCCCGGTTCCTGTAAAAACATCTATAGTCCCATCTTCGTTCAGTTTTACAACAGCAGACGATCCAGCGTTTGGAGGCTGAGAAGGCGCCTTTGCAAGCAGCGCTATGCCCTTTGCCCTTACCTTCCAGGGCTCTGAAGGTTTATCAACATGATCCGGTTCTAATGCCTGTGCCAGTACTGAAAGAACCTTTTGAGGATCGCCTTCGTCCTCTCTTACCCTTTCTCCTGTAGCTCTTATGGACTCACCTGGTTTCAAAAGGTTTTTGCGCCTTATTTCTACCGGATCTATTCCAAGAACGCTTGCTGCTCTGTCAAGCGTGAGTTCAAGGGCCCAGTGATTTTCAGGATGACCAAAGCCTCTCATTGCTGTTGTTGGTATCTTGTTTGTATATACTGCATAAGATTTTACGTGAACGTTGGGAATATCATACGCTCCATCTGCTGAATACCCTGCTGTTCTTGCAACGTTTATAGTATAATCAGCATAAGCTCCGGCATCAAGGTAAAATTCAGCTTGGTAAGCTACAAACCTCCCGTCCTTTTTAAAACCTGCCTTTACTTTGGCTATAAAACCATCCCTGACCGGAGCAGAAGTCATCTGCTCGGCCCTGCTCAAAACAAGCTTTACAGGCTTTCTTCCAACAAATTTTGAAAGAAGCGCAACCAGCGGTTCCCATCCAAGCCCGGCTTTTAACCCGAAACCTCCGCCTGCGGGTGGCGCATGAACTATTATCCTGTTAACTGGTAGCCCAAGTGCGTCGGCCATCAAAAACCTGGTCGCAAACGGCGACTGTGTGCTGGTCCAGAGCTCTACGTAATCGTCAAACCGCCACCATGCGAGCACGTTCTGTGTTTCCATTGTTACGTGACTTATCTGGGGTAACCTGTACGTTTCCTCTATGATTACAACATCATCTTCTTGAAAGGCTTTCTCAACGTCCCCATGCTTGAGTTCGAAGAAGTTTGCTATATTAGTGCCTGGAACAGGGTGGAAACCGGGGAAGACCCTGTACTCACCTAGCTTCTCATGTACTAACGGAGCATCTTTTTCAAGAGCCCTTTCAATTGTGAGCACTGGTTCAAGAGGTTCATAATCAACTTTGACCTTTTCTGCTCCTTCTTCCGCAGCCTCTAGAGAATCAGCTACAACGGCTGCCACAGGATGACCTACCCACCTAACTTTATCGACCGCCAGAACATCTCTGTCAGAAATGTATAAGCCCAGTCTATATGGGAAGTCTTTACCCGTTGCTACTTTAATTACTCCTTTTACCTTTAGCGCTTCAGAAACATCTATGTTCTTGATCTTTGCATGAGGAAACTTGCTTGTTACAAGCTTTGCATATAGGGTTCCAGGAAAAAATATGTCGAAAGCGTACTTCAGGGTCCCCGTAACTTTAAGCCAAGAATCAACTTGAGGGATCTCTTTTCCAACATACTTATCACTCATACGTAATATTATAATAATGAAAAGCTTTTATATAAACTTATAAACAAAAAATACTAAAAACATCCAAGCGTAGAAGTTAAGAGTATTTTAACAAACGTTTCTATCAAAATTTTCTTCGCTACAAACCTACCTCTTTGTCCTGAACGGGTTTTACTACAAACTTTTAATCTTCAAGAGTCTTTACGTGTTTCACAGGATTACCCTCAAACTTAAAGACCCTGCTTATTATCATGAGCTCAGGCCCGGTCGTGCTTTTTCCGACGATAAGTCCGTTAGTATTTCCTACTATTCCTGAAGCAACAAAAGGAACTCCGCCGTTGACAGATCCAACATCTACATCTACGCCTAAAATTTCCCTGGCTTTCTTTAGCTCCTCTTCGCTGGTCATTGGGTGTAGCATGGCCCCATTGTTAGTAGCTATTCCAACAGCGCCAACCTGAAAGTATCCAGCTATCGGCATTCTGATCAGCTTTATCTTTAAAACCTTAGACGCCTGTTCAATTTCTCTATCAGAAAGTATTGGAGAAGCAATGCCGCCATAATCGTTTACGAGCAGGAGGTTTCCTACAGATGTATATATAGAATCGAGCCTTTCTACGGGACCGTTAATTGACTTCTCTAAGCTCATTATTTCCTCATCAGTAGCAAACTTCGTTATAAGAGCACCATAAGTATTTATCGCCAGAAGCGGTCCAAGAAGTCTACCCCCTCCTGCGCTAGCATAATAAAAGTTAACCTTCAGCATTTCTGCCATAAGTTTTCCTTTTCTCTCCGGGTATCCATAAGGTATCAAAAGCACACGCTCAGATGCCTTCAAAAACAATCCTACATTTGGGTTTCTATAAACGTTATACAGGTATATCGACAACTTTTGTTTTTGTATTTTTTTCATTTTTAAACCTTTATTTAAATCCAGTACTTATGCAAGTATAGTATTTTTGCTCCTTTAGAGAAATTTATTAGACCTCATCGGCTTGAACAATTTAATGAGTTAAAAGCTCAAACCAATAAGACCCAACAGGAATTTAATGAAGAATTAGCGAGCTTTTGAAATGCGTTACAAAACGAACTAAAGCCTCGCCTCTTCTAGGGCGGGGAGGAGGTCAGTGTTATGAATCTTTATACTTGTAGAGGTACTGAAATTCAACAAAATTTTTATTGTAAAAATCGAAATTTATAGTAATGCAAACGACAAGCCTCGCACTTAAGGGCAGGGAGGGTGTCAGCAGATGCAGGGGATCATAAATGTAGCGATAATCTTGATTGTAGCGATGCTGTTTATACCTGGAGCATTAGAGGATTTCAAAAAGAGAGAAGTAGAGGATGTATTTATTTTCATGCCATATATATCGTACATCGTTACTTATGCCCTGTTTGGAGTAATGACAGTTGCTGTTGGTTTATTTATAGCTGCAATTATAATTATCGTTTCTTATTTTCTTTACAGATATAATTACATAGCAAGCGGCGATCTGCTAGGTCTTCCAGCAATATTTTCTGCCATCTACGCGTTAAACTTTATAGCTATATTTATTTCTCTAATAACAGCGTTTGACCTCTTCAGAGTTTATATAAAAAAGAAAGGCCTTAAGGTGAAAAGAAACAGTATCGAAGAGCATGAAAAAAATTTCTGGCTTCCTGTTAATAGAAAACAAAAAAATACGAGCGAAGAACCCAGTGTAAACGATAAAATGACAGAATCTTACGAATATGGCGTCCCGTTGCTGGGTTACGCTTTTCTCGCTTGCTTTTTTTCTCTTATTGCTTATGTAGCTACCTTCTTTTTTATTTAAAAATAACTTGAACTTTTTATAATAACTGAAAGCTTCACCGTCACAAACAGTTTCAAAATAAATAGCTTTACTTTATATAGTGCTTGTCATATAATATTTTCTGCCTGAAAAATTATGTATCTTAAAAGAGGTATGATTGCTCCTTGGCCTTTACCCAAGGACCATTATTAGATATACAAAAGTTCCTTATACACAAAAAATAGGAGGTTGTAAAACGTGCTAAAGAGCTATTAGCTAAAGCATGAGCTCAGGGATGAGCCTTTTCTGCTCCTCAAAGCATGGCATGTACACGCGTTCTCGCTTATGGAACAGGATGATTTCGAGGAGCGACTGAAGGGGCATTTCAAGGATACTTATAGGGAAGATGGGTGAAGCTAAAGTTAAGGAGCTCGACTCCTTCGGCTCATCATCATACTGCTCCAGTTGTTGGTGGGAAAACAAAGATCTAAATGGAGCAGTTTTTGAGTGCAGCAGGTGTGGGCTCCGAATAGACAGACAGCTAAACGCAGCAATAAACCTATACATGCGCCTCACGTTCTGGTACAAAACAAATTGGGATGACAAAAAGAAGCATGAACTGAGGATGGAGGGCGCTTCCCAGCAGGAGTGGTGGGACAAAGTGGTGCTGCCATCCCTTCCTAGGTTGGTGCGTCCTGAGAGGGGCTGAGCGGAAGACTCCGATGAACTCGTGAGGGAGTTGCATGAAGCTGTGAAGCCAAAGCTCTACGCTTACAATAGGTATGCTGATGCGTACCTACGTACGCCTACGTAGAGCGAAACCATTCTATTCAGAATAAAGATCACAATCCTCGTAGACAACTGCGCAGCGCTCCCGACCTCCCTTGGATCGAGGCTCACAGCTATGTGGGGATTCTCCGCATATGTGCACGAAACCAGGATAATATACGATACGGGCCTCACGGAGATGGCGCTTATAAATAACATGAGGGCGCTGAATATTGATCCTGATGATCCCGATTACCTAGTGCTGAGCCACGGACACGTTGACCACACGGGCGGGGTGATCAAGCTCATTAATATGAGGACTAGGCCCCTGACGGTGGTTGCGCATGAGGGGGTGTTCTCCAGAAACACTGGCTTCACGATAGATGAGCTGCGAAGGAAGATGTAGATTGTCTCATTTGACTACCAGGACCGGCCTCTTGGAGCCCGTCACTATACCCATCGATACGCTGCCCAGGAGCACTCTTTTCAGAGTTGAAAGCCCCCTACTGCCGGTCACGATTAGGTCCGCGCCGATCGCATCCGCTTGTTGGAGCACTACTTCCACGGGATCCCCCACCAGTACGGATCCCTCGGCCTTCACTCCCCTGGATTCGGCGACGTCGACCGCTTCGCGCACATCGCGCTCGGCACGTTTCCTCAGTTCCTCGATCAACTCCTCAGAAAGCTCAAGCCCGACCAGGGTTGCAGTGTCTACGACCTTGATCACGTGTAGATGGGCCCCGCAAGCAGCGGCGATTTCCACGGCGAAGTTGAGCGCCCTCTTGGAGTTCTCCGATCCATCGTATGCCAGGAGCAGTTTGCTGAACATCGTTTCGATGTGTGAGGGTGATCCTTATTAAGTTTTGCCATCATCGAGCAGAATTATCTTAGTAATGAACAGATAGAGTAGATAATAAAAGCAAAGGTTAATGGCTAGTTTACCAATAAGGAGATAGCAGATGTGCAAGGCATATCCGCCAGCAGTTTACAACAGCTTTATAGAGAATACAAAAGTACAAGCGTTATACATGTTCAGAAAAAAGCTGGAAGACATAAAAGACCTGTTCCTGAAATCATTAAGCTTTACAAAATGTACAGAGCCAATTCGAGCTATATCGGCAAAATTCTCAGAGCGAAAGGATACAGCATTGACAACAACAGGATCAACCAAGTACTCAAGGAGGCTGGCTTTGCAATGAGCGAGCCTAAAAAGTGGCACAGAAAGAAGTGGATAAGGTATGAAAGAGAATGCTCAAACTCATTGTGGCACGTTGATTGGCACGAAATAAAGGATCCTAGGTGGAAGGGTTTATAGTTATTAGTGTATGAATACCCTTCTATATTTATAGTTGACTATGGCATTTATACAACTCCGAAATCTAAGTACTCAGTTGATGTATTGAAGAAGGCGATAGAAAAGCCTGAGGAGATTTTATCAGATCACGGAACAACTTTTTATGCTGTTGAATCAGATGAAATGGAGAAAGGATTAACTGATTTTGAAAATTTCTTGATAAAGGAGAAGATAACTTTGATAGTTGACAGGGTTGATCATCCTCAGACAAACGGAAAGGTTAAGAAGTTCTTCGACATATTTTAGTAGAAGAAGATAAAATTCTTCAATTCCTTTAATGAATTTATGAATTGGTACAACTTCATAAGGCCACACGGAGCCTTTGATATTGAAAAGCTTGAAACTCCAGCAGTTATATTTTATCAAAGGCTACCTAAAAAGGAAGTTATAATTGGCTCATCATTACTGGAGAACATTGGAGGGGAAAATGATTTGCAGATAAAACACTCTCTAGAAGAGGCGAAGCTTTCGTTCGTTTTGTAACGATTGCACCAAATAGTGAATCAACATTTACGGCCATGTATAACCAAACTACATTACCAGCAGGCAATTACTACGTTAAGTTCACAACAACATCAGGCTACACAATCCAATCCCCAACCGTTTATGTATCATAAAAATATTTGAAAACAAAATTATTTTTTAAAAAAACTAATCTGAATTTAAAATCTATAAAATGATAAAAGTTTGCCGCGGGCCGGATTTGAACCGGCGACCCTCCGGTCTTCAGCCGGATGCTCTCCTTAGCCCTTACGTCAGGCTGAGCTACCGCGGCTTTCAATATATACTTCTCCCCAGCTTATATAAGTTTTATTTTAAAAAGTTTTTTATGAAAGCTATGATGGCTGCTGATACACGAACCTGCCTTTACTTTTCTTAACGAACTGATAATCCTGAACAGCAATTTCTCCCCCTGCTATTACGTGCGCTGGGAACCCTTTCATCACCATCCCGTCATAAGGTGACCAGCCAACCTTGTAGACCTTTGAACCATCAAACTTTATCTCTTTCTTTGGATCAACAACGATGATATCTGCATCATTACCTACAGCTATTGATCCTTTGCCCTTTATCCCGAACCTCTTTGCTGGGTTCGCAGCTGAAACCCTAACGAGCGTGCTGAGCGAGATGAGCCCCCTTGAATATCCGTAGGTAAATAGAACGGGAAACATTGTCGCAACCCCCGGTATCCCTCCCCATGCCTTCCAAGGGTCTGAATACCCTACGTTCTTTTCTTCCTTTGTACCTGGCGCATGGTCTGTGGTTACCATTTCAATATATCCTTTCTCCAGCGCTTCCCAGAGAGCAAGCCTGTCCCTTTCTTCCTTAAGAGAAGGCGCCATCTTGAGATAAGGGCCTAGCTTTTCTGCATCCTTCTT
>OFEH01000240.1_pt1 | contig 22215 bp, 21 predicted proteins | sample 1521031 | NCBI WGS metagenome assembly OFEH01 (sample SAMN05518350, study PRJEB24110) | hypersaline lake metagenome | isolation source: Grendel Spring, Yellowstone National Park, Wyoming, USA | place: USA:Grendel Spring, Yellowstone National Park, Wyoming, USA | collected 2011-11-16
GCATTGTACTGATAAGGCCATGTTAATTCATTAAGTGGTTCGATTGAGCTGAGTAAATCTAGGTACTTGTTCATGTTGAACTTCCTCATTGCGTTATCGATGCTATTCACATAATTCTTTCCCTTAATTAGTACGGGGCTTGTTGGTGATATGGCAAGGGGCATCCATGTAGTACTCCTTGAACCATTGACCAGTACATTAACTCTGATTAGTAATGCAGGAGATTCGAAGATGCATTTAATCATTGTTCCGTTGTTTATGTAAATGACCCAGGTGTAGTTCATAAACACGAGTTTAACATTACTATTATTCATCACGGAACTCACATTATACCAACCAATACTGCCAAGATAATTCTCGAGATACTCCCTAACAAAGTTGGGATTAATCTTAGAGCCGGCAATATAGGTTACTGTGAATTTGCTTGACATTGTGAAGTTATAGAATATAGTAATTACTTTAGTAATTACCATGGGCTTCTCCAGCGTGGGCATTGGGAGTAGTTCAATGCGGTATATGCCGTGGGGATTATAGTACGCAGCCCCGAACTCGGGTGTTGTTATGAGTAACCAAGCTATATCATCAACACTCTCATTAACACCTGACAACCGGATTAAATTCACGGTTTGAACCAGGACATCCACGCCCTTAATTACGGTAATGTTGTAATAATGATTATTCCCAAGATAAACACCAGTAACCCAGTTTACATCATAACCAAGGCAGGGAGTACTAAGTATATTATCAGAGGAAATACTAGCATTGAGCGGCAGTAAGAAGCCTGGCGGCACATAGGTATTGGAGCCGTCGACCTGGAGCTTAACCAATTGTAGTTTAACCATGATTGTGATAACCGTGCCGTTAGGTAATAAGGTCTTTACATAGTATGTACGCCAGGAGTAACTAACTTTAACGTCGCCGGTTAACGATCCTTTCTCAAGTATAGCGCGTGGAGACACTACTATTGTTGTTAGACCAGATGGGGTTCTAATGCATATTTTAAATTCGCTGTATGGTTTAGCCATGATTACCACATTGGGCTTCGGAGTTACTAAGTACATTACTGCAAATGTGACTGCTATTACTGCAATTACGATTATGGCGATAATGAGGATAGTTCTCCTCATTGAGGAAATGTGTCCTCCACTTAATTTATAAGGTTTTATTGCAGTTGCCCAGGGAAACAACCTTATTAGCTGGGTTGGGTTACTTAATAAGGCGTTAGAGGTTTTACCCTCCCTGGCTAGTTCAGCTCTACTTAACTATGCCTTTACCTTAAAATGTTAGCTAGCCATTATGTGCATTGAGATATCCTTTAATGGCGTAGATTATGATTAACCAACTGGTCTATTACCTTCACTGACATGGAGCCTTCAATGGGTGAGTTGGGTAATACTTTAAGTTAATTATCACTTAGCTATTAAAGGGATTCTGCTCCTCCAGCTTAGTGAGCGTAGCCCAATGTGGTGAGCTGGTTAGGTTGATTGGGCAATACCCCTTTACCGGTATTGGCAGGAGGATTATTGAGAAGGCTAATGTTAAGGTCAGTGACCTAGCTGGTGAGGGGTTTAGGGGGATTGTTGAGGGGGCATTAAACATGCTTAACACCCTCATTAAGGAGGGGGAGGGGGCTAAACTCAGCCTCAACGCTGAGGATGCACCCATGGTTAGGTACATTGCCTATGCGCTGGCCGCGTCAATGGATAGGAGGGTTTGGAGGAGGATAGCCGACTCAGAGAGTAAGGTATTTTCAAGGGGTGTGGAGTCCATTAGCAGGGTCAGTGGGGTGAGTCTTGAGTGCATTAAGGGTCTGTTCAATGAACTTGGGTTGAGGGTAATAGGCGTCGGTGAATTAGCCTCAACGGTGGCTAGGAGGGTTGGGGGTGTTCAGGGTCAGGTGCTGATGCTTAAGCCCTTCCTCTACGCAGTGCCCATTTGGGATTACCTAAGGAACAGCCCCAGGAATGACCCAAATTGGGTGTTGGGCACTAGGCCAATTATACACGGGTACGTGCTGCTAACTCAACACGATGCCTACAGGGTGCTTGAGGAGGCCGTTGAAAACAGGGTAATGGCCATGATTAATAGGTTTAATGCTAACATAGACCTATTCACCCCGCTCATAAACTCGGTTAGGGATAGGTTAAAGGCCATTGAGGGGGCGTCACCCCAGGTTAGGCACAGGCCAAGCGTTAGGGTGGCGCCGAGGGGTGACCCACCCTGCGTGACCGCTGTCCTAAACGAGCTTAAGGCTGGTGGTAACCCAAGCCACATGGCCAGGTTCACCCTAGCCACCTACCTCCTTCATAAATGCGTAGCCGAGGGTAAGGAGAGGGAGGAGTGCGTTGAGGAAGCCCTTGAACCCTTCAAGCATGCCGCTGATTATAACGAGAAGATAGCCAGGTACCAGGTGGAGCACCTGGCTGGGCTTAGGGGTGGTAAGAAGTTCTACATACCACCTTCATGCCAGGAATTGAATAGCCTAGGCCTATGCCCAACAAACCTGGGTTGCGGTGTCAAGAATCCCATCCAGTTCATACGCGGTTCGGCTAAGGTTGAGGGACAGGATGACCACTGGTCGTCTATGTGAAGCAATAACGTTAATTAATCTCCCAACCTAGGCTAGCTAATGATGGATGAGTTGGATGCCAGAATACTGGATTACCTACAGAGGAATGGGAGAATTACTGTCTCAAGGCTGGCAGAGGTGCTTAATAAGCCTAGGACAACGATAATGAGTAGGCTGGCTAGGCTTGAGTCGAGTAAAGCCATACTGGGCTACAAGGCTATCATAGACCCAGCCCAAATGGGTTACAACATACAGGCATACGTCCTACTAACCGTTAGGAGGGTACCTGGCGCTACTAAGCCTAGTCAAGTTGCCCTGGCCGAGAGGATAATATACGATTCAGATAATGAGAGGGACCTCCCGTGGGTTGAGGAGGCGCAGGTGGTGACTGGGCAATACGACATTGTACTTAAGGTTTGGGCCAGAGACCTTAGGCAACTCTCAAACTTCCTAATAAAGTACCTGCCAACCCACCCAGATGTCGTTAAGTCGGAGACCATGATTGTGCTTGAGAATGTGGCCACGTGGAGGGATAGGAACATGCCCATTAGGTGAAGTTAAACGAAGTACCTGGTTAACCCAATTAAGGCCTTATGATCCCCCGGTGTTGATAATAAAACACCCTCAACGCCAAGATCCCTCAACTCGGTGAATAGGCCCTTCAATTCATCCTCCTTGAAGTGGGGTTGATTAATCTTCCTGATGATGTCCACGTTGTTCTCAGTCTCAACTATGATGTAGGGTATTAGCTTACCTACCTCAAGACCCTTTAACTCATCCGGCCTACTTAACCTTAGGACTAGGTAAAAATCAGCTCCAACCCTCATCCTCTCCTCAATGAGTCCTCTACCATACCTCATGCTCAGCATTAACCCAACCCTAATACCCCTCACACTCCTCCTCAGAAGCCCCAGGGCCTCCTCGGAGGCTAGGTAACCTACATCCTTACCAACCCTCGGCTTATCACCCCTGGTTAAGGCTACGTCAGCACTAATCAGGAGGGCACCCTGGGCTATTGAGATCAAGTGAAGTTCATTTATGTCAAGTAGCCTCTGGTTAACTATAATCCTCTTCTCATCGTAAACCCTCCTGATTAGGCATGCGGCCACCAATGGCAATGGCGCGGGGTTTCCGAAAGGTGAGTCTGGTATGTTGAAGCCGTCGTAACCCTCAAGGCTCCTCACTAGGCTTAAATTCCCACTAACCCTTGGATGCACCTCAGCGTAGTAATGCACAAACCACTTCTAGTAATACCAATTTAAATTGCTTCCCACCTACGGCCTCTAGGTTCCTAATGCAGAATGGATTATTAAGCAGTAATCCCCCTCAGGGTCGTGTCCAGCGGTGAGTTTGAGACCATTAGTAGGATTGTGGGTGAGGAGTTGAGTAGACTTAAACCTGGGGATAAGGTTAGGACCATTGAATTCGTTAATAAGGTTATGGAGGAGTATGGTAGGGGGGTTAAGTTGAGTGAGGATGATGAGGCCAGGTTGAGGCCCATGGTTGTTGACGTGCTTTGGGAGCTTCAGAGAAGGGGTGTTGTGAAATTCTCAGATGACCTACTGGTCTTTGAGAGGGTTCAGGGTGGTTAAGGTAGTTTAATCCTCCTCCTATCTACGAACCAATACGTCCTGCCACCGTAATCACCCAGCACAATACCCAACTTACCCAATTCATCCCTGATTAAGTCAGCAGCGTCGTAAAGCTTCCTCTCCCTCAAACCCTGCCTAACCCTGATCATGGTGTTTATTATGCTCACCAACGTTGGGTTAACCGTGACCTTGTTAAGAACCCCGAGGACCTGCCCCATGTAGGATAGCACGTTCAGCAACTGTGATATTGAGTACTTTGAAACCCTCTCAGGTTGGTAAACGACCCTGGAGTTTATGTAGTTGCTTAGGTTAACCAACTCCGATATTGCGGCTGGGGTGTTTAAGTCGTCATTCAGTGCATTCTCGAAGTTAACCATGAACCTGAAGGCCTCATTAACAACCTCATCATCACCTGAACCCCTCTCTGGGGCCTCATCCATGAGTTGGAGTAGGTAGTCATGGCTTGCGTAAATACCCCTGAGCACGTTTTCCATGGCCTCAATGCTGCTGAAGTTGAAGTCAATGGGTTTTCTGTAGTGGGTGTTGAGGAAGTAGAGCCTAATGGCCTCTGGGTCATATTTATTAAGCACATCCCCTATAGGTATTATGTTACCTAGCGACTTACTCATCTTCTCACCTTTAACATTAACCAACCCCACGTGTATCCAGTACCTGGCGAATAACCTAAGCCCATAGTAAACCTTGGCTATGGCTACCTCATTCTCGTGGTGTGGGAATACTAAGTCCTGGCCTCCTCCATGGAAGTCGAAGGGTACGCCGAGGTATTTGGATGACATCACCACGCACTCCAGGTGCCAACCAGGTCTACCAGGCCCCCATGGGCTATCCCACCAGGGTTCACCCGGCTTCCAGGACTTCCATAGGGCGAAATCCAGTGGATTCCTCTTACCGGGTTCCGGCTCAACCCTGGCCCCGGCCATTAACTCATCTATCTTTTGTCCTGAGAATTCGCCGTAGTTGGGCACCTTAGTTATGTCGAAGTAGACAGACCCATCCACAACGTAGGCGTCACCCCTTTTAACAAGTTCATCAATCCACTTGACCATGTCCTGCACGTTCTCGGTCACCTTGGGGTATGCGTAGGCCCTCTTCACGTACAACGCATCCATGTAGTCCAGGTACTTCTTAATGTACCTCGACGGCACCTCATACCAGCGGCTAACCAAGTCATTACCGTACTCCCTCCTAGCAACCTCAATGATTTTATCATCAATGTCTGTGAAGTTGGTGACAAGCCTAACGTTGACCCCAAGGTACTCTAGGTACCTCCTAAATAGGTCGAAGAACACAGCCACCCTTGCATGACCAACGTGGGCCTCATCATACGGTGTTAGGCCGCATACATAGCCCCTAGCCACCCCAGCCTTCATCAACCTGAACTGCTCAACGGTTTTAGTGGCCGTATTGAATATCCTTATGGGTAGGTCCACGGCCCCTATGTACCTATCCTTACTAATGGCCGACAAATCCTTCACCACCTAGTTCAGTTAACTTAGGTGTTATTAAAATTCTTCTCGCAAATCCCTAGAAATACCTCTCCTATCTCAATGGGCCTAAACTGCTTATTAAGGGCCTGCTTAGGGGTACTTGTGGCTAAATTCACATGTCTCCACTGCGACAACTGCTGCTTCTTTGAGCGTGAGGAGCAGGGTCCACTCGTATTCAGCGATGAGGCTAGGAGACTTAGGAGACTTGCCAGGGAGAGGGGAGTTGAGTTAACGTTCAAGGAAGTTAAGGTTAATGGGGTCACAATGTATAGGTGGGTTATATTGGGTTATTGCCCATTTTACGATAGGGAAAGTAAACTATGCACGATACACCCGGTTAAGCCGCTGGCTTGTAAAATGTACCCACTGCTCTACAACCCAAGGACTGGGGAGGTGGTTGTTTCGAAGGATTGCCCATGGGTTAATGAAGCCGTTGAGAATGGTGGGGTAAGCCTAAGCGACTTCCCGGATGAGGTTAAGGCGCTGCACAGGGTTGTGGTTAGGTTAACACCTGGCTTAAGGGATTAATAATTTGTGGAAAAGTTTAAAACGAGGCGAACCATATAGATGCTTAACCATGTCATACACCACAATGTCAAAGCCAATGATGTACCTGCTTTGGGTAGTTACCCCAGTTGCCTTCGCAGCCATCTTCGCCTGGGGCCAGGTCATTAGGAATTACTGGATATCCATAGGCCTCTTCATAGCCTACTTCATAATCATATTCGGCGCATCCATATTCATGGGCTATAAGTCCTATTCCAAGAATAGGAGTGAGAGTGAGCAGTACAGGAGGAGGCAGGCTTTGAGTAGGTTAACCGGTGAGGATATTAGGAAGGCCATGGAGAGGGACTATGAACTACCCAGGGAGTACTCAGCCCTAAGCAAGAAGATGTTCCTGAACCTGGGGATAATGCTAGCCCTGCTCATAGCAGTCCTAGTGGTTTACTCAGCCCTCTTCAACAGGATATCAGCCGCAATATCAATACTCCTAGGTAATTACCCATCAATGGCCCAATCTACGCTCGAGTTCCTCAGGTACTTCATAACCTACCTAATAATGTTCGGCATATGGTTCGCCGTGTTCTACGTGGTGGCTAAGTACACAGGCTTACCCTACCTAAGCCAAAGCACGTCAATGATGCAGAACATACCATACATACCCACCAAGGGTATTGCCTTCTACAAGGACGCCATCATTTTCGACGACCTCTACGTACTAAAGGCACCCCTTGACGCGGACAGCGTCACCGTGGATGAGAGGAGGAGGTTCGTTGAGATAACGCTTAAGAAGCCAACCAGCACCATACCGTACCGTAGGCTTAGGATATACGCCAGAGATCCGAGGGGGATTTGGGAGAAGTACGTAAGTAAGTACTTTGAAGCCCAGGTTAAGGTTGAGGAGGTTAAACGCACCGAGGCAGAGGTTGAGAAGCCGAGGGAGTATAGGTGCCCATACTGCGGTGCGCTGCTCAACGAGGACTGGGAGTACTGCCCCAAGTGCGGCAGGAAGATACCCTGGGACGAGTTGAGGAGGGCCTACGAGGCATAGCGCACTAATACTGGGCGAGTTTAGCCATAGGTTTATAACTTAGGCTTAGGCAATGGTTACCCAGTGGTGGAGTTTAAGGTAGACGTCAACGGCGTTTTGATTAAGAGGCAGTGGAGCTGGGGCACGGTGGTTAAGGTTAAGGATGAGTTGAAGAGGATGGGGTTCAGGTGGGATAGCGGCAGCACCACCTGGGTTGGCAGGCTAAGCAAGGTAAGTGACCTTGAGAGGTTAAGGGAACTGCTCAGGTTAAGCGCAAGGGAGTATGAAACCCTCATTCAACCACTACTCAAGGCCTCGGTCAAGGTCCCAAAGGTCCCCGAGGAGTTTAGGCAATGCTCAATGGGGAACAGGGTTAACCTACCATGCGTGGTTAGGTTAATAATGGAGGGTGGTTACGTTGAGGCTGATTCCTTCGAAGAGTACGTGGGTAAGCTCATAGCTAACGCCCTTGAGAAACTTGGGGTTAAGGATGAAGCCGCCGCTGAGGAGGCTAGGAGGATACTGCTAAGCGACTATTCACTGAAGGAGACCTATGGGAGGCGCATTGAGTGGAGACTGGCCATACTGGGGAATGGTAAGGTAACCCTGAACTTCCTCGCTAAGGGGCTTATGAGTAGCCTTAGGGAAATTAGAGTACCCTACAACACGGTTGATAGGGAGGGCAACATAAATAGGTACGAGATACCAGTCATAGGTAGAGGTGATGTCTACAGAGAGGGAGATAAGTGGGTAATTAGGTTCCCAGTCTTCGAGAAACAGACCATCGCCTCACTGCTCAGGAAACTGGGCTACGTGGTTAAGGAAGTTGAGTGGAGGCCTAGGCAGATTAAGGTCCCTAAGGATGACGTCACCCTCCTCGACTTCCAGAAGCATGCATTAGATGCCTGGGTCAAGAATGGCTACAGGGGGACTGTGGTAATACCCACCGGTGGTGGGAAGACTTACATAGCCCTGAAGGCCATGGCCACCGTCAAGGCCCCCGCAATAGTCCTAGTGGTCACCGAGGAGTTGATGAACCAGTGGTATGAGAGGATTAGAAGGATGCTTGGGGTTGAGGCTGGTAGGCTAGGTGGGGGCTTTGATGATGTTAGGGATGTTACCGTGGCCATATACAACTCGGCAGTTAAGAAAATAGACGAGATTAGGGATAGGTTCGACCTAGCCGTATTCGACGAGTGCCACCACGTACCGGCAGAGACCTTTAAGAACGTGGCCTTTAAGTTAACTGCACCCTACAGGCTAGCCCTATCAGCCACACCAACCAGGAAGGATGGCAACGAGGAGTTGATTTACCTAACCAGCGGTGGCATTGTGCATAAGGCCACCTACCTTGACATGGTCCATGCAGGCCTTGTGGTACCCATTAGGCACTTCAGGGTTTACGTGAAGCTTAGCGAGGAGGAGCTTAAGGAGTATAGGTCGATTGGGGAGGATAACGCAATAATGCTCAGGAACACGGCAGCCCAGGCTAAGGCTAAGGTACCCGTGGCTGTTCAACTGGCTAAGCTTGAGCAGTCACTGGGCAGTAAGGTCATAGTCTTCACCCAGTACATTGAGCAGGCTGAGGAGATTTACGAGGAGCTTAAGAGGGAGCTTGGGGCTAAGGTGGCTTTGATAACGTCCAAGACCAGCAATAGGGATGAGATATTTGAGAGGTTTAGACTAGGCAACATTAAGGTCCTCGTAACCACCACAGTACTGGATGAGGGAATCGACGTCCCTGATGCGGACGTGGCCATAGTGGTTTCTGGAACCGGCTCACCTAGGCAAATGATACAGAGGGTTGGGCGTGTGGTTAGGCAGACTGAGGGTAAGGTTGAGGCTAGGGTTTATGAGGTCGTGGCTAAGGGAACTATTGAGGAGGCCCTAAGCAACGAAAGGCACCCTGACGATGAGGTTTACGAGAAGGAGTGTAGGAAGTATGATGAGAAGGACCTGGCATTGCTGTTGAATAGGGTTAAGGCAATAGTAAGTAAGCTTAGGGAGCAGGGAAGCATGCTTAGGTACGTTAAGGGTAGTCAATAGTACTCACGCTCCAGCTCATCAATACCCTTACCCTCACTGCGCGGCGCAATTAATGGGCATGTTAAGGCCAGTGGGGTCATTAAAACCGCCAGTAGCGCAAAGACCCCAGCCAACCTTATTGAAAGAAGAAGCATCGGCAGTATTAACGTGCTTACGTAGCCGCCTAACCTACCCATTGAGAATGCAACTCCACTTGACGTACCCCTGAGTAGTGTTGGAAATAGCTCAGCTGAGTATACGCTATTCACCACGTAACCCACGCCACCTAGGATCCATAATACCACCAGTGTTAGCGAGATCCATAATGGATTCCTTAATAGGAAGATTGAGGCATAGAGCAGGGCGGCCTCACCCACCGTCGCTGGCATTAGCAATATCCTCCTACCAATTCTATCACAGTACCTTAAAACCATTAATCCACCGGCCACGAAGCCAAGCCACTGGGCGCCACCAATTAAAAGGGCGTAGGCTTTACTCAACCCCATGGTTGATACCATTATTGACGGCGTATAATTAGCGAATATAGCCAGTATGAAGGTCCAGGCGAAGAGGGACGCTGACGTGAAGGCTAACATTAATGCGTACCTACCTCTGTTCCTAATCCTAACCTCTACCTCACTCCTCTTAACCTTCCAAACCCAACTCTCGCTGATCTCCCTCCTCAACACAAGGGTAATCAGGGGTGGTATGGCGCCCAAGCCAAATAATGGCCTCCACGCTATGTTACTGAGGGAGAGTAGAGGTAGGGCCACTAGGGCCGCGGATGCTCCCCCAAGCCCCCACAGTATACTTTGGATGGCCAATAAACCACCCCTCTTTCTACTATCTGATAGCTCAGCCACTAAGGCTAGTCCTGACGGTATGTCACCGCCTATACCCATCCCCACCATTAGCCTACCTGCTATTAGCACTAGTATTGAGGGGGCTAGGGCACTGATCATTGAGCCTAGGAGGAAGAAGAGAAGTACGTTTAGGAATATTACCCTCCTACCCAGTAAGTCAGCTAACCTACCGAAGGCCACTGCACCTATTATCGAGCCCAGGAAGGGGGCCGATATTATCAAACCTTCGGCACCCGCCGTTAGCCTGAAGTAATGGCTTAGGGATAGTAGCGCCGAGCCACCTAGCAGTAGTGCGAAGCCGTCTGAGAATCCTCCCATGCCGGCCAGCACCGCAATGTAGGTATCCTTACTCACCATAGCTTGAGCTTTTAGGAATATAGTTTAAAGACTCAACCACTGCGGCTAAAAATGCATCCTCATATGAGGAGTGCCTTAATGAGCGTGTTCGCATCCTTAAGCTCCTCAAGGCTCCAAACCATCTTAGCCACTTCATCCTGCTGCCTCTTGGTGAGAAGACCGGTGGTTAACCTCCTGAATTTATCCTCAACCTCACCATCACTCATGGGGTTCATGGGATGGCCCTTTGGGTAATCAACCCTAGCCTCAGCTTCCCTACCACCTCTAAGCTTAACCGTAACCACCGTTGGTGTTGCCTGGGGGTAGAGCTTATCCAACTCTGGGTCAACCTCAACCCTAGTCCTCTTGATTAGGTTAAGGACCCTTGGATCCCTAATCCTACCTGGCTCATAGTGGTTTAACCACAGATCACCGTTAACTAGGGCCGTTGCGACCGCCCACATTAGGCTGTGGTCAGCGGTCTCCTTGGTCCTTGGATCCCACTTCTCAGGATCCTTAACAATAATGTCGTAGGCGGCCTTAAACGTCCTAATGTTGATCAGCTCCACTTCATTAGGGTCTGTTAACCCTAACTCGCCCCTAATCCTCAACGCCGCCTCCACGGCGGATTGGGCATGGTACTCGACAGGGTAGGGCTTAATGTAGGTCCTCAGTATCGCCGAGGGCTTAGCCAGGTTCTCAAGATCCTTAATGGGGCCGTAGTCAAACTCCCCACCGAGGAGCTGCCTAATGAACCCCATCTCCCCCTCCATGGGCTTATCAGGCCCTGTTAAACCATGCGCCGCAGCTATTACTGAGAAGACCGCGTTCCTGGCTTGATTAGCCGTGGTTGCCGCCTTCCAGTGGGATAATTCACCAACCCTACTCTGCCTAGTTGATAGGTGGGAGGTTGTGTGTATGGCCATGGCATTTATGAACTGTTCCCTACCAACCCTCATTAACTTACCAGTAACCAGGAGGTGCCCAATGCCCGTGTAGTTAACGTGATCCCACCCGTGAGCCCTAAGTGAAGCTGAGTCGCACAACCTAACCCCAACCTCATAGCCAATGGCTAAAGCCGTCACCAAGTCCCTACCAACTGACCCAGAGTATGAACCCACGGCTAAGGCGGTACCCACCATGTCGGAGGGGTGTAGGGGCTCCCTGGATAGGTAGGTATCGTTGAAGTCGAGGTACCTAACCATGAGTGTATCTATGAAGGCGGCCCAGTCTACTGTAGTTGATTGACTGGAGCCTATTATGGGTACGGAGCCCTTGAAGCCCAATGCAGCTGACCTAGCGTACTTAACTGGCTCAGCAGTGTACGAGGCAAGGGCTACGCCGAGGCTATCAAGCACCCTCCTCTTAACCTCATTGACTACGTTAATGGGTAGGTCATCGAACTTAATGTTTATGGCGTAATCCACGAAAACCTCCGACAAATCCCTAGGCATAGGTTAATAGTTGACGGGGCTTTATAACAATAACCATGTCTAATTCACCGAAGGCATGGCTTGTTAATGAAGCAATGAGGTGAGGATTAGCAGCAAGGGTAATTAAGGGCCTCCCAGTTTATATGGCCTAGAGGTATCATGAATAGGCTGAATATAAGCATATGGCGCCTATATAGGCCGGATGCCGTAGTGGCCTTTGACAATCCTTTGATTAGGAATAGGCTAAGCTGGTACTACGTAGTTATGAATGACCAAGCCCCCGCTAAATTCCACATAGCAGCCAGGCTCGAGGTTAATGAGGACTACAGGTCGATGAGTACCGAGGAGTTGTGGAGACTCCACGATAAGGTGGGTGAGGAGTTTGATAAGGCCTGGGGTGAGCAGAGGGTTAAGCCAAGGTCAAGCATTATTAAGTCCAGTTTACCCAAGTCGTCATTCTTAGATGTTAAGATCGAACTTGTCAGTAGGATCATTAGGAACTGCAACTTATGCGAGAGGAGGTGTGGCATAGATAGAACTAAAGGTAAGGGAGCCTGTATGCTTGATCGGAGGTCTAGAGTTGCATCATACTTCATACACATAGGTGAAGAAGCACCACTAGTGCCCAGCGGAACAATATTCTTCACAGGGTGTAACCTGAGGTGCGTCTACTGCCAGAATTGGGATATTTCACAGAGGCCAGAGAACGGGATTGAGGTTGATGAAGCCGACTTGGCCTCAATGCAAATTGAGCTTAGGGCCTCCGAGGCCAGAAACATCAACTGGGTTGGGGGTGAACCAACCCCAAACCTACACGTAATAATACCATCCCTGAGGATACTGGCTGAGAAGGGCATCAATGTACCTCAACTTTGGAACAGTAACCTATACCTAACCCCCGAAGGCATGAGACTCATCATTCACCTAATGGACATTTGGCTACCGGACTTCAAGTATGGCAATGACCAATGCGCATTAAGGTACTCAGTAGCACCTAGGTACGTTGAGGTTATGTCGAGGAATCTAAAGATGATTTGTGATAGGGACGAGGACATTATAATAAGGCACCTGGTCCTGCCTGGGCATGTTGAGTGCTGCACCAGGCCAGTACTAAGATGGATAGCGCACAATTGCCCAAGGGCCATAGTAAATGTGATGGATCAGTATCACCCAGACTACCTAGTCCCAAGGCTAAGTAGGTACAGGGAATTGAATAGGAGGGTTACTGAGGGGGAGATGAGGAGGGCTTACGAGTATGCCAGGGGATTAGGCATAGTCACGATGGACTAGGTTTATTCAAGGGGCTTCAGGGTCATGTCATCCTCATACGATATCACGCATATGAACTCCGCATCCTCATTACCAATGTTCTCAATGGAGTGTGGCTCATAGGGGCCTGTGAAGAAGAAGTCCCCAGGTCCAAGCTCATAGGTGACGCCATCCCCCTTAACCCTAAGCTTACCCTTGAGTATAACCACGGCCTCGGTATACTTGTGGTTGTGAAGGGGCATGTAGCCGTTGGGCTTAACCACAAACCTCCTAACAGCGTATTTAAATGAACCATTATCCTTAGTCACCAGCCACTGCACGTAAAAGCCCCTAGTCCCCTTAAGTAGACTTGACACGTCCTGCTGGGGAACATTACTCACATTGCCCACGTACATAGCAGGGACTTAGCATCCTTCTTATTTAAGCATTAATTCAAGTTCTAATTCAACATTTAACTCTTGAAGAAAATTATGATCCCGGAGTTGTTGGCTACATTTAAATTCGATTACCCATTCCTTGGCAACTTGAATTTTGAATTTTCACGGAAACTTGGTGATTAAGAGAGGGATGAGTAACGCTAATCTTAGCGCATGTGAGCATCTTTTATTAATGATGAAATTGCTCGTAGGTATCTCATTAACCTATGTTAAGTAACCATGCTTAATGTTTAAATTTCCTTTCCCCTCTACTTAGCCGAATCTGCGATGGGTAGAGTTGCCTTGGTTACTGGTGCATCCTCAGGCCTTGGTAAGGAATTGGCTAGGGAATTGGCAGTTAGGGGCTATGACCTAGTTCTCGTGGGTAGGAGGAGAGAGGCCCCAGAGGAACTGGCCGGTGAACTGAAGGGTAAGTATAATGTGGATGCCTGGGCCATTGACCAAGACCTATCTGACCTGGGCAAGGTAAGTGAACTGGTGGGTAGGGTGAAGAACCTTGGGGTTAAGGTCAATGTGCTTGTCAATAACGCAGGCATGGGTATTTATGGGCCGTTGAGTGAGCTTAATGAGGCGGATATTGTAAGGGTAGTGAACTTAAACTACATTGCCCCAATACTTCTCATTAAGGGTTTCCTGGGTGATTTAGCCGGTGAGAGGGGTTGCGTGGTTAATGTAATTAGCCTTGCAGCCCACATACCAATACCTTGGTTTGGAATCTACACTTCGACTAAGGCCGCCTTGGCTAACATAACTGATGCATTAAGGATTGAGCTTAAGCCGCTTGGCATTAGGGTAATTGGCGTTTACCCAGGCTACATGAGGACGAACTTCCACAACAACACCATAGTAAGCTCAACAGCTTTAAGGGCTAGGGGGAGTCCCATTGGGCCGGTGATGGATCCAACCTACGTGGCTAGGAGGATTGCCGAGAAGATAGATGACCCAAACTTTAACGGTGATGTTGCACCAGGCTTCACTTACCGCATGGCCGGTTCACTCATTAGGCCACTTTACCCACTAATCAAGCGTTACGTCGATAGGTGGTTTAATAGAAGGTATAGGGAAATTATGGGCAGCATGCAGGTATAGAGGTAAATATTGCTAACCTTGTTAATAACCTATATGCTCCTATTAATGCCGCTATTATTGATAGAGACTGCATGGCCAGCCCCGTACAGTCCACAATGACTTTAGCTATTGAACCACCCACGGAGTAGTAGATTATAAGGATTTGGGTACTGGATGAGCGCTTCAACGAGGGATAGGCAGTTACCAACAACATACCCACGATTAATGAGGGATTGATATGCTATGTGAAACTAATTATATGTAGTGCATTGGTGTTAAGTCCTTAGGTCTTTATTCTGATAATATATCTAAAGGCAAAGTTTAACCACTTAAGTATAGGAGCTGCCTAACATTATTTTACTCCATTCAACCCTACTAGTATTAATATGTATATGAGATCTAAGGATATGGCTAAGACCATGCCCACCGCTAAACCTCTTCGAATTTAAAGAAACACCATCAGATTAACTTCAGGTACCCCTGGTACTTGGCATCAAAATTAGCATTACTCACATCTACACAATCGAAGAATTTTTTAAACATATGTATGAATCTAAGTTAAACTATGTACTGGGATTCATCAACCACATCCACAATGGGGTTATGGCGACCCTGAGGCCCTCAACCTCCACTTCATCCTCAAGGTCCCAGCTTATGATCCTAAGTTTACCGCCACCCAGCGCCTGCCTAGCCCTCAGTAAGGCCCTCAACTCCCTCCTATCCACCTCATCCATGGCTGAGGCATAGGTTACTTGAATCAACTCCCTAGGCTCAGTCTCAACCACGAAGTCAACCTCGTAATCGCCGTTCTTAAAGTATGAGTAGGTTAACCCCCTCCTCATCAATTCAACCGCAACAGCACACTCCATCATACTCCTCATCGACTTCCTCCTGAAGTAGGCCGTATCTATTGGGAAAACCTTCCTAGGCTGTTGGATGCTGGCTCTCCTGGAAAACCCAAATCGCCTAATGCGTATTGCGTAGTATGATTCCTCGAGGTACCTTAGGTAATTGGCTAGGGTCTTCTTACTCTTCCTAACGCCGAGACTCTTGAAGTAGTTACTTAGCCTCGTTATTGACACACATTTGCCGAAGCTATCCTCAACTAGCTCAAGGGATGTCTCGAAGAATGATGCATCCCTTATACGGTACCTGTCGATTACATCCCTGTAAACTATGGTCTGCCTATAAGCCTTAACCAATTCACCGGCTAGTTCAGGCTTAAGCACCACCTCCGGTAATGCGCCATTGAGTACGTAGTTCCTTAAGTGGCTTAGTAATTCTCCATGCCTTTCAGGCACCCTTAGGTAATCGGTTTGAAAACCCCTAACCCTAAGGAACTCCTTAAAGGAGAAGGGTAGAACCAACCTCTCAATGTACCTACCCCTAAGCTCCGTGGAGACTTCACTAGCCCTAAGCCTAGACGAGGAGCCTGAAACAACAACTAGATACCTACCCCTGTTGAGAAGTGTCCTAACCCAACGACCCCACTCAGGTATGTTCTGAACCTCGTCAAGTAGTAGTACCACTCTGTCGTTCCAAGCCTTAGCCTCCTCATTAATAACCTTAATGAATGAGCCAAAGTCCGAGGGCCTAATGCCCATTAACCTAACATCCTCAAAGTCCAGGTACACTATACTCCTATGCGGCCAACCCCTGTTTACCAGGTCCCGCGCTATCCAGTACATGAAGTACGTCTTACCAGCCCTCCTAGGGCCAACTAGGGCTAGGGCTGAACCCTCAGGTAGGGTGTAGTTAATGTCCCTGGGCAGAACCGTGGGTATGTTGAAGGCAAACCACTCCTCAATGACCTCCCTAAGCAAACCCTCAAACCCCACGGTAAGTATAGGAAACAGATTTATGAGGAAGCTGTTTCCTATAGGAAACAGACCTAAGGCCCTACACCTCAAGTCTCGGTCTATTCGTGAGTTGCGTTAACTCATTGATAACCCTGTTAAGCACAGGCTCGCCAATGGTCCTCAATGTGCCTAGGCTTGGTGGGCTTAGGCAGTTCTTAAACTCAAGCGGTGTCTCAATGCCCATGCCCGCGAGGCAGTGGCTCATCCTGTACCAGTTGCTTGAACCATCTAAGCCGCACCTTAACGCCGCCAGTAGGAACATTAACTCCTTAAGCGACTTACAAACCATGACTTTATCATCACTGTTCCTGAAGGTTAAGACCCTCTCCCCAATCTTACCCACCTCATTTCTCACAGCCTCATCAACATCTACGTGAAGCGGCTTACCGTGGACCAGTAACCCAGTCTCAACAACGTAGGCGAAGAACAACGTATTTCGTGGCTTCTTAAAGACCTGCAGGTCAACACCACTCAGGTTCGGTAGCTCAACTGGTGGGTTATTCATAAACACCGCCACGTCCACGTCACCACCACTACAGTCAAGGGAACCACCGTACACGTATATCGCATGCGCATCCCCAAACAGGTTAATAACCCTGCCAATTAACTCACCAGGCGCACAACCCCTAGCCATACTGTTTAACCGCCTAGGAGACACAAAGATTTATTAACATTTAGAGTACCCCAATTATTTTGAGTACCCTAAATGTTATTTAGTCTAGAGCCTAAATGACTCCTTCCCTGCCTTTTTGGGCGGGTTTTCACTGTGGGGGTCTTGGTTGTTTCCCCCTCCATGGGGGTTAATGGTTTTACTCCATTAGTAGTGATTATGTAGCTCAGTATTTTTGTTGGTATGGGTGTTTCGTAGCCTGCTCTTTTTGCGATATTCCTTGCTGCGTTTAGGTCGGCGTTGATCTTTATGCCCGTAACTGGGCATATGTACAATCCACGCATTACTCTCCCGTTTTTGTGCTTTACATCACAGATGGAACATTGCCTACTAGTCCCATACTCATTGACTATGTTTAGCTTTATGCCGTACTCCTGCAATACCTCACCCAACCACTTGATTATCTTCGCAAACCACCAAACATTGGTGTTGAACTCGTTACCATTGTCTTGACCCACTAGGTAGGGGTAACCAACGAAGACCTCATCAACGCCCATTTTATGAATCTCCTTAGCCAAGAACCTAATTGCAGTGCGGTAATAGTGCCTCAACCTCTCCCTCCTCTTAAAAACCGCATGCAGATAGTAGGTATGATATTTACGCCATGATTCGAATCCATGATTCCTCAACCAATCCCTAACTGATTGGTAAGTCTTAACCTCCCCCTTCCACCAGTAATACTCAGCCTTAATGGTTGAGCCCCTTAATTAAAATCACAGTGTCACTGTGCCCAAACCCCCTCCCAGAGGCACCAACCCAAGCACCAAGAAAAGCAAACAAACAAGGCGAATTAAAACATAACCAGAAACAAAATACTAACCAATAGACCAAAACTTTAAACAAACTCAACCACCAGCATCCAAACCACACCATAAAAGGCGAGACTTGTCATGGATGTCACTAATTGGCGCACCCTACCTATTGCTCATGGTTATTATGAGGATTATTATGAGGAGTGGTAGGTATGGTCCTTGAGGTTAAATCCCTCGATTGTGGTTACGGGAGGGGGCTCGTGGTTAAGGGCATGGATCTAGTAATCGATAATGGCGAGGTTACGGCATTGATGGGTCCCATAGGCGCTGGTAAGTCCACAGTGATTAAGTGCATACTGGGTGTTGCCAGGAGGTTCAGGGCTGCGTATGCATTGATGGTAAGGCATCCACGACGATGAGCCATAGAGAATGGGCTAAGTTAATAGCATACGTCCCACAGATGCCGGAGAGGCCATACGCCATCAGGGTCCTGGACGTAGTCCTACCCGGTAGGCTGCCCTACATAGGGTTTAGACCAGGTAGGAGGGATTATGAGGTGGCCTACGAAGTCCCTGAGGAACCCGGTATTTCACATCTGAGCAATAGGTACGTTCACGAGTTAAGCGGTGGTCAATACCAACTAGTGCAAATCGCGAGGGCATTAGCGCAGGAGCCAAGGGTTTTACTCCTCGATGAACCCGTGACGAACCTGGATTTAAAGTATCAGGTTTTAGTGCTCGAGATCTTGCGAAGGATTGCCAGGGAGAAGGGTATATCAATACTTATGTCTCTCCACGACGTAAACCTGGCACTTAAGTACTCAGATAGGTTGGTGTTTATGAAGGACGGCAAAATAGTGGCCTACGGCCTCTCACCCTCGACGTTGGGGCCATCAATAATTATGGAGGTCTATGGCGTCGACGCGAAGGTTATGTGGGTTGATGGAGGACCTAGGGTAATAATTTAATTTCGTATTTGTAGAAATTGAATCAAAATCACCAATATTGAGGTTTCTCGCTATACCTCACCTTGTCTAAAGGGTCGTCGATAAACCTCCATTTTCCTGAACCAATTGCTAGGAGAACTATGCCGAACTCCTCAGCCAGCACGTCGCTTATCAAAACCTCCTCCTCCGTTGGTGATATCATTACATCAACGAGCTTAGGGCCCACCTCCCTATCGCCGGTAACAACCCAGGCCCATAAAGCCTCCCTAACAAGGAACACCCTCACTGGGCCACCCGCAGTCCCAACCTCAATTACGCTTGATGTAGGTGGTGGAGGGTAGAGCGAGAGCCGCCGAGCCAGCGATGTGGGTATGAGGAGCTGTGGACTCTCAGCCTCAAAGCCACTGTTGACTAGGGCGGAGGTCTCAATGGTCTCTTGCGAGGTCTTAGACCTAAGCCTTAGCCTCACCCTCACGGCCATATCCCCACCTCAGGGGATATATGTGGCCTATCCTACCCCTCCTCAACCTATATATGTGCCCTATCCTCACCCTCCCACCATGATTTGTCTCATTCCCCTGAGCAGCCATGTAGTACCTAACCCTATACACCATACGTGGGATATAAATCTTACTAACATTCACGTAATCATTACCTTTCAGAGACCACGCCACGGTGCTCAGCCTTAACCTCAGGCATCAACTACGTTACGAGGGGATTAGTATGCTAGAGGATTAAATAATTGGTGTATGGCATAGGAGAGAGGATAATGTAATGAGTATTAGGGCTCTGGTAAGGCCCTAAGTCATTGCAGTGCTCTTCACATTTTATAATTATGATGGTAAATTATTAACTACTACATTATTATTTCAAGGCTTATAAACTTGAAGGCTAAGCATTGGTGTGCAGGAATTATTGAGGTTGATAAGTGAGGAGAGTAGGAAGAGGGGTATGAACCCAGAGCTCTTCCTAGCAGACTTAATAGTGCAGAGGCTTGACCCAAAGGAGAGGGTAAGTGTATACCTGAAACTTCATGAGGCACTCCTGAGGGGGGCTGAGGAGGAGTATGCGAGGGGTGATTTGGTTCAGGCCAGCGGGAAGCTCTGGAGTTCAGTAGTCTCACTGCTCAATGCAATAGCCGAGGTTAGGGGTTGGGAGCACTATAGCCATAGGGACTATGACGTAGCAGTGCAGAACCTATATGAAGAGACTGGTGATAAGGAATTGGTACTTTACTTCGGCATGGCCGAAAGACTACATGCTAATTTCTACAATAACTTCATGAGCAAGGAGGTCTTCGAACTCCATAGGGATTACGTGCTCAAGTTGATTAACAAATTGAAAGAATTCATCAAGCAGTAGTTATTAAACGTTTAACAAAAAATAAGTAACTCCCTGTCAACCCCATATCGATGTCGGTGAACCAATCCTTCGAGTACCTGGAGAAACTTAAGGACTTCTTCTACGGCATGCTGGAGCTCAGGGATAGGCTGAGGGAGAGGGGCTTCACCTAGCCTAGACCGTACCCGTTTGATGGCGTAGCCATTGGTACGGTTAAGGTTTGTTCCCGGCAATGCTTAAGGATGGTGTAATTATAAATGTAACAAATGTTGAGTAAGCACAGATTGCCAAGGAGACTGATGCGGTTAGTGTTATGGTGTCTGATAAGTTGCTGTATGAAGACGTGAAAAAGCTCAGTACCATACGGCAGCAATGACCTCAAGATCATTGATACTCAAGGTCTACTGAAGAGGACTTGTTATTGAGATGAATAGTGAGGATATGGTGAGGGAGGTATTAAGGATGGTGATACTGTTAAGTTAGTATCACCTGTGGGTGAGTTAATCGTCAAGGTTGCTAAATCAAGTAGGGTTCCTCCAGGAGTATTATTCACAACATTTCACTACCCAGAGTTACAGGCTAATGTTTTAAAACCCATACATATTGAACCCAATAACCAAGACAGCCCCTTTATAAATGAGCCTAAATGTTACGCACATTTGCCAAAGGAATAGGAGGTTAGGATCTGTCTCTGTGTTTTAGCTACTCTTAGTTAGTCAATAAGTGATGCTGATGTTTTGAGGTAGACAAAGCCTTTGCTGTAGTTAGTATGCTTGCCCATCGCAAGGAGTTGGGGAATACCTTACGAGAACAATGAACATATTCGGCAGAGCAATAGCCTTAGGACACCTACTCAGCGCCAGTGGTGCCAGGATAGTGACAACATTGATATCAGCCCTAATGCGTACGGGAGGTAAAAGGAACGCGGCCGCATTACGCCATGAGACGGTGAGGCAACGGTAGTTGCCATAGAAATGCAGTGAATTTTAGAAATAACGCATTCCGTGAAATTACGTGGCACATGGCCATTTAACCATTACTCAGTTATGTATTACATTTATTCGTAATAAGTATTACGTAATTACTTATCACAAATGTGAGAATAATTTCTTTAAGAAGTAGAGTGACATGGCATGCAATGAGGGGTGAAGTATCAAGGAGGGCTTGGGTTATAATGGGCTCAACATACGCTGCAATACTAATCGCTACGGGGCTTGCCTGGCTTTGGTTCTATGACCTTATTCAGTTAACGCACAACATTGCCCTAACTGGTAAGGCCCTTTCGGCCCTAGCCAATGTGGCCCATATCCATGGTGCCGTCACGTTAGCCATACTCGGCATTCTAGCCTACCTATTCGGGCTCAGGCATGGCCTCGACGCAGACCACCTAGCGGCCATAGACAATTCAACTAGGAAATTGGTTCAGGAGAGGAAGAGGTCTCTATTCACGGGGACCTTCTTCAGTCTCGGGCACTCCACGGTGGTTGTATTGATGGCTATAGCATTGATGGTTGCCACTAGGTACATAGTGAAGAACCCAGCCTTATTTGAGAACTACGGCTCAATAATCGGTACGCTAGTCAGTGGTGGTTTCCTATACATAATAGGGTTCCTAAACTTCCTAGTGCTGCTGGAGATTTACGACATATATAGGGAATTCAGGAAGGGAAGGCTTGATGAGACTAGGCTTGAGGATGCGTTGATGAGGAGGGGGTTCATGAATAAGTTCTTCAGGGGTTTGTTTAAAATAGTCGACAGGGATTACTACATGTACCCAATAGGCTTCCTATTCGGCCTTGGTTTCGACACCGCGACCGAGGTTGCCACATTGGCGATATCCGCAGCGGTAGCAGGGGTCTTCGTAAACATCCCACTCTGGTACCTACTGGTGTTTCCCATGCTCTTCACCGTCGGGATGGTACTCATGGACACCACGGACGGCTTCTTCATGAACTACGCCTACAACTGGGCGTTCAGGGACAGTCTCAGGAAGCTTTGGTACAACCTAACAATGAC
>OFEH01000244.1_pt1 | contig 21931 bp, 21 predicted proteins | sample 1521031 | NCBI WGS metagenome assembly OFEH01 (sample SAMN05518350, study PRJEB24110) | hypersaline lake metagenome | isolation source: Grendel Spring, Yellowstone National Park, Wyoming, USA | place: USA:Grendel Spring, Yellowstone National Park, Wyoming, USA | collected 2011-11-16
TGCACTGAACCACTACTGTTATATTTAGTGGATTTGGCGGTACTGACCGAATGCTATTCTTTATGGTTCCGGTTCCATTCTTTATGGGTCCAGGTCCTCCATATGTATAATTATAATTATTACCGCTCGGGTACACGCTCACCCAATAACCTGTGGCGTAATTGTATGGTTTGCTCGAGTTGACACCATTAACTGTTGGGTATTGTGCTAGGAAGTTTATCCCCACAAGGAAGTTACTACCTGGGCTTATGTAAAATACGGCGGATACCTTAAACCCGTAATTTGCTGATGTAGGGTCTACTGGGTATAGGAACATCACTGGGTCTGCGTATTTATTGTTCGTGTCTGTTATTCCGTTACTACTAACTGTAATGCGGCCGCTAGCCAGTGCGTTGTAATACGGTGCCCATAGGTTCATGGCTTGTCCCGTCGCTGTAAATGCGGGGTTTGTGCAGGTGTATGTGTTTGATGTGAAGTTGAAAATGCACTTGGTGCTTATTAGGTAGTTCATGGTGTGTACATTACCTATACATGTTGATGTCGTTGGTTTTACGATCGATGCGGTCAAGTTAAATGTATTCTGTAGGTTTAGGTTTTGTATGCCTATGATTGGCATGTCGTACGTGCTATTCATCATTACGTATAACGTGGTCTTACGATTATTTGCATACACATAATTAAGCAGTGATAGAGCACCGTAATAGTTTGTGTTTAGGTTAGCCGTGTAGTAGCCATTACTTGTCTGTATCGCCAGCCCTGTTGGTGTATAGACAGTGTTAATTATTGTATTGTAGTATTCACCAAGTATCGACGCTAATGATGTAGGTGCTAAATTGCCACCCTGCAGTGTGGGTAATTGAATTGCGATTCCGTAATTGAGCAGGAACTGGCTGTAATTTCTGGTAAATGATAGGAGTGCGGTGTTCATCTGCATAGTTAGTCCTTGAACCACGAGTTGTGGGTTGTACTTGAACACGAAGTATATACTCCTTTGGTACACGTACGCCGGAGTCATTATAAACACCCTATACAACATCGCCAAGACCAACACGGCCACTACGACGATCATGGCTACTATGAGCAAGCCCTGACCACTACTATGTAGGCTCACCATACTGGTCACCCCATTGGGCCAAAGACGTTACCTCCATAATACAGATAAAGCGTTACGTAATACGCCGAGTCGCCTATGTACACGATTGATTTAGCGGTACCTACGGGTGTGTATTTCTCGGAGTATCCAAAGATTATTTCCCTATTGCTTAGGTAGTATTCGGGGAGCATTCCGTATGGTATGACTATGATCTGCGTTAATGGGGTGTTACAGCTTGTGCTTTGGGAGTTCCTAGTAACAAAGGCTATGAGCAACATGGGGGTCTGAGGTAGGGCCCAATAACAATCCGCATAATTATTACTTTTCTGACTCGTCGTTAAATATTGACATGTGACGTTTGGATACGATACCGATCCCTGACCTGGATTGAGGGTGAAGTTTAGGGCTGAGAACGTATAGCCATATATTGACTTAAAGACCCCCACCACCCTAAGGCCGAGGGCTGTTTGACCAGGGTTGCATGTGGGTATGCATCCCTCTAAAACATGTGGGTGTACGAAGATAACCCAGTTAATGTTAGATGCGTTTGGTGACGGAAGTATTACTACGGATAATAACGGGTTATTTGTCGAGTTGAAGTATAATCCATGATCGCCCAAGCCACCGAGTGATGCGTATGCGTCTATGTAGTAGAAACTTGTTGATGATGGGGTCATGTTTATTGTGAATACAAATGACCCAGAGCTATTTGTAATGCCCGTTACGTTACCCACGACTATATTCTCATTATTATTGCTCGAAAATGAGATCGCTATGTATGAGACGTAAACCGTCGCATTGGGTACTGGTTGTCCTGTGTCAAACTTTGTAACGTTGACGAGGAATGTTGCTAACTGGGTACCGTTTATTGGTACGATTTTAACCCTGAACACTGGGTATATCACTAACATTAAATTGTAATTACTCCCTAAACCAAGCATTTGCTTAACTGCCGTATAATTAAGTAACCAATACGTTGGCGCTGTCGGTGTCAAAACCCAATCAAATGAGTTATATAGTGCCGTTATGCCGTATTGGCTTAGGAATTGTTGAAATCCGGTAGCCGTTTGATTGGCATAGCATACCGCCAGGGATGATTGTTTATAATTTGCCAACTCCCAATAGGCTAGCGCCATTACCTTGAATGGGTCTAGGTGGTATGGTTGGTTTGGCACGGCTAGTCCGAAGGAGCTTAGTTGTCTTGCACTTGCATTTAGTCCCCAGTTTGGTGGGTTGCCTGGGTTTGTTATTATGTACTCCAGGAGTGATTGTGCCATGGCGTTTAACTGGAACGTGTTAACCTCGGAGCCTGCTGTGTATGAGTAGTTGGGGACTAGTAGGATGAAGACTATGATTGCCGCGATAATCACGGGTATTATAAGTACCAACTCGATTGCGCTTGATTGGCCTCTAATTGTTGTTTTGGAATTGATCATTATTACTAAATTGAATGTTACCTTTTTAAACTTAGCTGTCCTGCACCCACGTTAGTTCTAATATATAAGGGTATTGGTTGGTTTTGCGTCTTGGATCCATGGAATTACCCGTGCGAAAGGGACGTTGATGTGCATGGCGCTAAATATTTTAATAGGGGTTTGGGCGGTGCGTTTTGATGGCTAGGCAACCGTATGTTTTTAGGAGTGTTGAGGTGCCGGATGGCGTTAAGGTTGATGTTAGTGGGAGTAGGGTTGTGGTTAAGGGTCCATTGGGTAGTTTGGAGAGGGATTTTGGCAACCTGCCCATAATTATTAGGCTTGGTGATGGCTCTGTGATTATTGAGTCGTACATGGCAGGTAGGGAGGAGAGGGCTGTTGTTGGTACTGTGGCTGGGCATATAAGGAATATGATACTTGGCGTGACTAGGGGTTGGAGGTATAAGTTGAAGATTGTGTTTTCCCACTTTCCAATGAATGTTAAGGTTCAGGGTAATCAGTTGGTGATTGAGAATTTCATGGGTAGGAGGTCGAAGATTGTGCTCGAGATACCCAAGGGCATTAAGGTTAGTGCTACTAAGGATGACGTGGTGGTTGAGGGGATTGATAGGGAGTTGGTTAGCCAGTTTGCCGCGAGGATTGAGGAGGCTACTACGTTGAGGGGTGAGGAGAGGATTAGCCCTCATGGTCGTGAGGGTGGGCCGGGCGTCCTAGACGGCATTTATGTATACGCTGTGGAGCACATGAAATAGGTTTCACTCAAGGTATATTCCGGACTTCTCGAGCCTTCTTTCTATTGAATTCTTATCATCTGGGTAGTAATTAATCGCCCTAACTAGGTAATTCTTGTCGATATTGATTTTACTATCTGGATCTGCCAGTATTTCCGCTATACGGGATAGGAATTCATCACCCTCCTCACTTGCCTCCCTCGCCTTTAACACTAATAGGTCCTCGAGCCTTATGCTCCTAACCTCCAGGTTATCTATGCTCACTTTCACGGCGTTTATCAGCATCTCCTCTGGTATGTATAGGTCGAGTATGTTCTCCATCAAGTCAACCCTAATTACGTGGGCATTCACGAGTAATTCGTAATACATCATACCACTCATGTCCGTACCCACATCCCAATCATTCTCCCTAGCGATCTCCTCGAACAGTTCAGGCTCCATTATTGTGGATTTGTTTGTTATGAATAGGTCTATGTCGTGAATATTCCAATCAATACCGTATAATAACGGTAGTATTGCACTACCTATCAGCACAAAATCGATATCCCTCCTTTTAAATTCAGAACCAACCTTAATCAAAACCCTCTTTATTAATTCCACAGTCTCCCTTGATTGCCCATCCCCCATGCGTAGACTTTAAAAGATAATCCAAATTTAAGTGTTTTTGCCAGTATGTCGGGTCTAGCATTTAAGGCTGTGGGTATAAGGTATGATTACCTACACGCAGAACGACTACAACTAATACCACAACAAACTCCCATAACCTTCAACGTAAACCTAGTCATAGGCCCAAACGCGTTAGTCAGGGGTGATGTTGTTGAAATACCGTTCTCGCTAGCCGCCAGCTCAAACCCATCGCTTGTGAACATTTCAATTAGAGGCGCATTGATAATTCAGGGCGATGCCAAGCAGATTGAGGATATTGCCAAGTCAATAAACTCAGGCAAGCCACCCCAGTTTGTCCAAGTGATGATTGGTCAATACGTATTCTTCGAGGTTAACCTACTCCTTAAGGAGCTTGGTATACCACCAGCCATGCCCATTACCCCTCAACCACAGCAGAGGCAGGGTGAGGGAATAATGTATGCGTAAATACTGTACTACGTATCACCCTGCTAAAGCCGACATCAAAACCCTCGCTTAGGTGCTACTCATGGCTTTAAGCACATGCTCGGCATCAATACCCACACTCTTACTTTCAATCATAACCCTCATTACCCAGTGGTAAGCTGGTATCTGGTAGGCATAACGCTTTCCAATCCAGGGCTCATTCGGCAACTCAGACAGGGCTTCCAATCCAGGTAATCCAACGTAGATCATCACGTTCTCCTCCAGGAGCCCGAGGACTCCCTCAACCGCGTCCGGCTGGCCCGTGAACTCCCCGAGCCCGTAATCCCTAGCGGCAACCCTACCCTTCCCAACCAACCACCTTAACGCATCATCAATACTTAAGAACGAGCCAGGGCCTACGTACTTCTCAAAAGCCGTTATGACCCTCCTAATGACCTCCCGAAGCCACGCACTTATATCCCAGCCATAATTATTTACTAAAATTTCGAGCTCCCTCACATTACCACCTAGTAAATTCCATAGTAATTCGGTATCGATGTTCTTAGCCCCGGTCAGCTCCGCTATTTCGTTTACAACCTCCCCAAAGGCGCTCCTCGGTAGGTTCCACAGGAGGTACGGCCTCATCCCTCCCTTAGGGCTCACCCTCATGGCCATGTTAACGGCGGCTTGGTCACTAACCATGAAGAGGGCCTTTACCCAAACATCATGCTCCCTTATTACATCAGGTATCTTGTTTGCAACTGCGTCAAGCACTTCGTACCCGTACTTCCTAAGGAATCTATCTATATCGTCGTAAACGACCACGATTCGTTTATCCCTTAAGCCGTAGCTCCTCACTGCCCTGGCAAGGATTAGGATGGGCTTAACTAGGTTCATGCTTAGGGATAATGGGTCCATGCTCAAATTAATGTTCGCAACGCCTTCCAACTCCTGAATCACATCAATTCCCAGTCCTGGTATGTTCACGCGGGTCTCCCTGAGCATCTCCTCCCCGAAGGTATATCTTACAAACGCTATATCGTCAAAACCGCCCACCCTCCTCATTGCATCACTGAGTACCTTAACGAATGTTGATTTACCTGCGCCGCGTGGCCCAAAGATGAGTGAGACGCCGCGGGATTTCAGTGTACTTGTTAGGAACTTCCTTATCTCGTGCTCCCTATCTCTAAAGTGCACCGTTATGCTCATGTTCTCTAACGGTACCCTGACTCTACGAACCTCCCCAATAAGTCTATCAACATTGTTTAAATTACCGCACACCGTTGCAATGATCGCCAGCAAGGTATTTAATGCTTTTCAGGGCATTACCTAACTAACCAACGCTTTGCTGCTGTGTTTGCCCTTTCATAGCCTTAACCGTGTAGTTTAACGGGTTCTTTACGCCACAGCCCAGGTTTGTTGGGCATAGCCCTAGGCTGTTCATTTCCTGGCATGATGGTGGCATGTAGAATTTATGACCACCCCTGAGCCCGGCGATGTGCTCCACCTGATACCTAGTTTTCTTCTCGTCGAAGTCTGCTACGGTCTTGAATAGGTTGACTAAATCCTCGACGCAATCCTCCATGGGTTTTCCCTCAATGTCGTGGCACTTCCTGAGCATGTACGCAGCCAACGCAAACCTAGCTTGGTGGCTAGGGTTCCCTCCCGATTTTATCTCATTAATTATTGCTTCAATACATGGTGGTGTAAGACCCCTTATTTGCACCTTAACCTTACTGGTAACCCCCATCCTATACTCCCTAAGCTCCCTCATGCCACCCAATGCATCGACTAATGATTTAGTCTCGTCTACATTCTCGAACGCCTTATTTATGAGTTCAAGGACCCTTCTCTCCACAGCCTCCTCAACAAGCCTTACCAGGTCTTTATACGTAGCCAGGACCCAACCCTTTAGTAGGTACCTGTTGACTAACTTCCAGTAAGGGTCATTCCTTGGCATGAACTTCAGGTAGCTCCATACCCTAACACCTACATCGTAGGCTAGGGCAAGCCTTTCATCATAGATATCCAAATCCCTAAGCCTAACAGCCTCTATACCAAATTCCCTAGCTATATACATCATGCAATCCGGATCCTCAAGCAACAACTTTCCCGAGAATCTCTTGCTTTCAACATCAGCGAACCTCCTCCATAACGACTTATCCAGGTGTGCAGCTAATGCTATGGCTATGTAATGGGCAACCAATTCATCCTCACCTAAATCCACGTCGTCACTTATCGTATTCCTCATTATAGCCTCGCTCAATATCTCATAGGCCCTCCTGAGCAATTGCATACCCACTGGCGTGGTTGGTAAATCGTTTATGTATAATCCCCTCTCGCTGGTTATCTCCTTAAACCTATTGAGCCCCTCCTTACTGAATGGGTATTTCACCACGAAACTTACATAGTCGCTAAAGCATCTAAGCATTTAATCCACCACTACCATATTGACATAACAGTATATAAAGTAATTACGGTGAGTGTTTCAATAATATGCACCTACATACTGTGCAGTTTATCCATAATGAGCGCCTTGCCCAGGTCATGAATACTACTTATCTTTATGAACAATCCACCACCAATCTTCGACAGCCTCATGAGTAGCTCATCATCACTATTTTCTCCAATTGCTATTGTGGATATTGTCGTACCACCCCTCCTCAACCTAACAGCCTCCTTAATGCACATGCTGGAGTTGACTGTCCTACCGTCGGTCACGCAAATCACGTGCTTCGAACTACTCCTCGATCTAGTGAGAACCTCCCTAGACCTCTCAAGTGCGTTTGCCAGGTTCGTACCACCGCCGGCATATACGTACTTGAGCATGTAATTCATTTGCTGCCAATACCTCCTAACCTGGTGTAGGCTCCAGAGTACGTCAGCCCTGAAGTTGAATAATACCATGGCAAGCCTATCGTTCGTCTTTGATAGGAACTCTATGTATTGTGCCACGGCGTCCTTGGCTATCTCTATCTTGGGCATGCCATTGCTTAGTTCTCTCATGCTACCTGACACGTCTAAGCATAGCACAATATCTATCGTTTTAACATTTGCGTATTCCTTAACCACTATGTCCTTGTTTGTGAATAACTTGTGCATCATGGTTTTCCTACTAAGATTCATGGCTGTCTTCTGGAGGTCTACGTCGAAGTAGTTATCACCGATCTTGTACTCCCTAACACTTACCACGTAGGTTGGGTACTTATCAATATCTGTAAACCTCACAATCTTAACCTGCCCCATGCCACTCATGGCATTCCTAACGACATTCCTAAGGGCCTCGAAAACCCTCTCGCCCTCTCTACTCCTCCTGATGTCCGTGGGTAATAATCCATAGTTCCTTAAATACGGCTCCATCTTCTTAAGTACTTGTACCTTCTCGACTATGTTTGCATATGGATCTATGAACATATTTATTAATTGTGCCAGGTTTAGGAAGTTGACTGTACCAACGCCACCGTACAATATCTCATATATTGTCGATATTATTGAGTCGAGCCTCGCGTCCTTATTACGCTCATCAACATTCGCAACCAAGGTTTTACCGATGGTTAGGTCTTGGCTTTCTTCGGCACTAAGGTCAGAACCAAAACCACCACCAATACTACCACTTGTGTTCTCGGTCTCATCATTATTACCCCTCTCTACATTTTCAAAATTGTCGCTGGCGCCCACGTTAAAGCCCGAGACCTGCTGATCTAATGACTCAGGCCCAACCTCACTTTGCCTAGTCTCCAGGTCCTCAAATGCCCTCTCAAATGCCTCTTCCAGTACCCTCTTTTTATCCTCTGGATTTGTGGTTTCTACCGATAGGTAAAGATTTTCAATACCGACCCTGACCACGGTCTCCTTGAACTTGTCATAATCAACGCCTCCCTCAAGCATTATCCTCATCATTATATCATTAACGGCAGATTCAAAGCTCCTAACGGACCCTGGTCTAATGACCCTAGAATCTTCCTGTAAATATGCATATACCTTGCTAAGAACCCTAACTACTATATACCCAGGGTCAATGTTTATGCTCAAGCCCTAACCCCAGGTATAAATGGTGATTGCCATATTAAATAGCTTACTCATGTTGTTAAAATTAATTATTTAGCGAGCAAGGTCATTTCCTTGAATACCTCCTATACATCATCATTGCCTCATCAAACTTACGTACTAGGTAGTCCCTCTTTTCCGTCTCGTTTGCAAAGTTTCCACGTATTACATTAACCATGTTACTGATTATCTCCCTCTTCAGGTCGTTGAGTGTTACCTCCCTACCCTCAAGCCACGCCCTAGACATTGCCGTCGTTATGGCGAATATCGCAGACCTTATACTCGGTCCAACCTCAATATTGCTGTCCTGGGTTACTAACGTCATGAATGTGGCTGTAACGTCAGTAAGGGCATCCGGCGCCTTGAGCCCCAGGTGCTCCATGTACATACTACTCTTCCAGGAGAGTATCGTCTTGAGTAGGTCCTTGTCTGGGTATGGTATCTCCACAACCTTCATCCTATCAGCCAAGGCCTCACTAAGTTCGTAGACACCCGAGTACTCCGCAGGATTTGATGTGGCTATTACCAGGAAATCGCTCCTAATCCTGAACCCCCTAATGAATACGTAGTGCTCCTGAAGTACCTGGAGTAGTGCGGCTTGGCTGTATGGGTTCAACCTATTTATCTCGTCGAGTATCAATATGCCGCCATGAGCCATGACCAAGGGGCCGGGTATATAGGCCAGGGGGTGATCGAGACCTGCTTGTAGTGCTACGGCTATGTCTATATCGCCGGTTAATTCCGTAGCCGTCATGTGGCTGTGGCAGGCAACCTCTATGTATGGCGGCTCATTTATATGGAGGATCTCGGCCAAGGTCTCCGCTAAGGTGGTCTTGCCAATACCCACAGGCCCCATTATTAATACGTGCCTACCAACAGCAAGGCTGCTTAATATGTCCATTGCTATGTCGTTCAACCCCTTAAGCTCCCTCTCAAGATCGCTCAATATCTTCTTAATGCCCTTCGTCCTTATTGCATCCGCAACGACCTTACTAACGTTAACCTCTTCTCTCTTAACCAGGTCTGAGAGGTGTGGCAATAATGCCATTAAGTCCTTACCTGTTGCCATTCAGTACACGTAAGTTATTGAGCTTTAAATTTTTAATGTTTCAACCATTTTAATCCAAACACGCAAATACCCACAAAGCAACCAATGAACTTGCAGTATTACCAAAATCCCATGAGGAGAAAGGTATTAATAACCTAACCACAACCACGTGCTAGTTATTTCAGATAGGTGGTTTTGGTGAAGTATGGCTACTCGGATGAGGAGGACTTAAACGAGTACGAATTAAAGCGAGAAATCAAGGACCCCAAACAACGATGGGTTATTAGGATAATTAGATCAATGAAAGACTACTACAAGAAATGCCCATACTACGATATAAGGTCTGGCGAATGCTTCATTAAGTTCAACGTGGAGGACAATAAATGCCCAAGGGATGGCAAATACGAGGGATGCCCCATACTTGAGGAGTTCCTTGCTGAGAGGTATGATGAACTTAAGAAGAAGGGTAGACCGATACCTTACGATTTTAGGGACCTTGCCATATTTTAACATAGCTCACTTATTGAGTAAGCAAGCTTAAATATCTACGTTAGGTAATGCAATAATGTGGAGATAATCACCGTCGAACCTAACGAGCTATTAACCATAGATGGACCAGCGAGCGTTAGGGTAATTGAGGGCAGGTTCTACGTGCTAGGGGTTGATTACGGACCTGGCAATGCTTTTACCGTAATGAGGGGTAGGAGGGTAGTTGCAAAGTCACTTGAGAGGGGTAAGGTAGAGATTATAGTGGGGCCGGAGGGCAATTTCGAGAAGGTAGGTAAATCAAGTGATGAGGTAATCGAGATATGGGAAAGGGCACTGAGTGAGGTTTCGTTGAGGAATTCTGTGATTGTGGTATTAGGCGCGATGGATGTTGGAAAAACCACAATAACAACAATACTAACCAATAAGGGTGTCAAGGAGGGGCTAAAGGTCGGTATTATCGATGGCGATCCTGGCCAAAATGATGTAGGCCCACCGACCACGGTTTCTGCGGCAATTGCTAATGGCTTTATAACACACCTAACGCAGTTGAAGGCGCTAAAGTCCATATTTATAGAAACCACAAGTATTGAATATGTCTGGAATTACGCGTTGAGCTCTATTGTGAAGCTCGTTGATTATCTCAAGACAAGGCATTCCGTAGATTTCGTGATCATAAATACGGATGGCTGGATCTCCGGACCTGACGCCATAAAATTCAAGCTTGGGCTTGTGGATCAAGTTGGTGCTAATTATGCAATTGTAATTAAGAGGGAGAATGAGGCAAACGAGTTATTAAGCAAACTAAGTGAGTGGGGTGGAAAAACAATCGTCCTACCATCACCACCAAATGCCAGGGTTAGGGATAGGGATGATAGGAAGATACGCAGGGAGATGGGCTATAGCAAGTACATAATGCCACCCAGGGATTTGACAATAAACCTAAGGGATAAACCAATAATAAACCTGCCATTATTTAGGGGCCTAACCTACGACAGATCCATGCTTAACCTAATAAGAAGGGTTCTAGGCCCAACTATGTACGTTGAGCAGTGGGGTGATGTTGCTGTAGCGATTGGTAATGTTAAGGAGTTTCGCATGAAGACGCTTAGCAACGTCAACATAGCCGTACTACCAATGAATTGGGAGAGGGGGCTTCTTGTCGCCCTTGAGGATAGGGAAAATTACTTACTTACGTTGGGCGTTCTAAAGAGGATTTATTATAATACTGGCAAGGCCGTAATAACGGTATCGAGGAATTTCGATAGGGAAAATGAGGTGAGCCACATAAGGCTTGGTATGATAAGGCTTAATGAGAACTTCGAGGAGGTTGAGAAGGTCCTTTATATAGGTAAGCTTGAATCCATGTTGCAATCACAGGGTATTCCCATTATAAGTAAGTAAAGTAATTTAGCGATGAGGGAAAGGTTTTTCAAGTGTAATTTTATTCTAGGATAATGGTTACAAAGGTAGTGAAGAGGGACGGCTCCGAGGAGGACTTCATTATTGAGAAGATCGTTGTTAGTATTCTGAAGACAGGGGCCCCTGTGGATGTTGCAAGGAGGATTGCTAGGAAGGTTGAATGTCAATTTGCAGATGTGGATAGGGTTACCGCGAAGGACTTGACTAAGGCAATATTGACGGAATTGAGGAAGGTTAATGAGGAGTGGTATAGGAATTGGGTTGTTTTCGATAGGGCAGTTAAGCGTAGACTAACGGAGAAGGAATTGGAGTAAATAATCACCATATGATAATAAAAATCAAGGTCTATCTCTTTCTCCTTTCTTTTTCCTTCCTCTCTCTACGATGCTCTACCCTTCTAACTCCCTTCGCAGGTGGCTTTAGACTGTTTTCATAAAACATGTTGAGTATTACGATAGCTATGGTCAGTATTATCATCACGGCTAGTATTGAGGGGATTATGCCTAAGGCGGCAGGTCCTAATGAGCCAGATGCGAATAATTGATTAATGGTTATGAAGCCGCTTGATGATGGGTGTATAAACGTGTAGCCGTACTTAATCAGTACTATGAAGTACGCGGCTAACCCAAGCATTATCCCTGCATACGCAATATTTACGTACTTCACGATATCGGCAAGCCTCATACGAGTACCTCCTTAAATAAAGCCTTTTAAAATACCTCTCTCACCCATAGAGTCGTAGATGCGTAGGGTCGTTTACCTAGGTAGGCATTTGATGCTTAAATCAAGGTATATGGATAAGGTTGGTAATGGTAAATTCACAACAATAAGGCTCGGCATAATTAGGCCTAGGTACAGGGAGGTCTTCATCCACAGCGGTGGCATGGTTGTGGCAAAGGCGAGGATAATAGGTACTACGTACAAAAGGGTTGGTGAGCTAACAGATGCCGATGCGGTAGTTGATGGGTTCAATAGTAAGGATGAGTTGATTAGGGAGTTGAGAAGGATTTATGGTGATGTGAATAGCAATGATTGGGTTACAATACTGACGCTTGAGGTTGTGAAACTCATTGGCCATAGAGATGATGGGTCTGTGGGGCTTAGTCCCGTTGATATAGCTAGGCTTGCCCTTAGATATAACGTGCCCGTTAATGAGGAGGAGAGGAGGGTACTTACCGAGCTTGTTAATGAGGGTAGTGTTCGTAAGGTTTCGATGAAATTGTTTGGTTCCTTGAGGGGCAGGTATGTGGTTAGGAGGATTGTTAGGAGGGCATTGAAGCATTTAATTAGTATGGGTGTTATTAACACGGGTTAGGTTAATCGTTCAATTCCTATTTGAACCTTAATATCCTCGATATCCCAATCCATGACAAACGCGTTACCGCCGCCTTGCCCAATGACTATGTCTGTGGCCCTCACCTCATTGATTATGTAATCCCTAAACTCGCTTATTGCGTTAAGCAGGTCCTCACCCTTGGTGCTTATGTAAACCCTTATTTTCTCATCAACCTTGAGATTCGCCTTAGCCCTCATTGTCTGTATACGCCTAACCACCTCCCTAGCCAATGCCTCGTAGTACAGCCTCCTATCCATAACCTTGCTTAGGCAAATCTCATAATCCTTACCCTGAGCCCTGACATACTCATCCTCATTGCAGGTCCCAAGTTCATTCACAAACAACACCTCCTTGACGTTGGCCAAGTACTCGAGTAACGGCTTAACTTGACTAAATCTCTCCGCATCACTAACCTTAACGATAGCCTTGGCCAGAGGCCACCTGAGTTTAACCTTGATCTTGTTCCTCAACTCGGCAATGTCGGAGAAGACTGCAAATAATGTGTCGAATACGTGCTCCAACTCCTCACTTATGTACTTATCATCCACCTTGGGTAATAGCGAGAAGTGAACACTTTCGGCTTCATCGTTCTCGAACCTCCTCACGAAGGCTTGCCATAGGTATTCCGTTACATGCGGCACCAGGATTGAGCCCATAATCAATGCACCCTTGATCACGTGATAAAGCACGGAGTAGGCTGCGTACTTATCCTCCCTACTCTCCTCAGACCAAACCCTACGCCTAATCAATCTAATATAGCCGTGACTCAAGTCCTCAACCACGAGGTTAACCCACTCCCTAGCGGCCATGTGTAATTCCATGTTATCCATATAATTGATGAACCTACGCAACCTACTATAGAACCTACTGAGTATCCATCTATCCTCAATCAATCCCTTACTTATTAAATCCTCGAGCCTATGCACCTTTGGGTTAAAGTTATCCAGTTCCATGTATGTACTTGCGAACTTAACCACATTCCACAGTATGGATAGGATACTCCTGGCGTCGGATATTTCGTCCGGATCAACCGACATCGTGTCCCAGGGTGCCGACTTAGTCAGTAGGTAGAGCCTTGTTGGATCCGCGCCCCACTTATTGAATAGGTCCTCGGCCCATATCACGTTACCCTTGGACTTGCTCATCTTCTGTCCATACTTATCAACCACGTGTCCACTGATTAGTATGGATTTGTAGGGTGCCTTACCCATCCATAGCACAGATGTCACGAGTAACGAGTAGAACCAACCCCTTGTTTGGTCTATGGCCTCCGTGACCCAATCATAGGGGTATAATTCATCGAATAATTCCTTATTCCTAAGACCGTTGATTCCAGCGATCCACGCCACACCACTGTCCATCCAAACGTCAATCACGAACGGCTCCCTAACCCACTCTCTACAATCCTCAGTCTCTATCTTGACTAGGTCTATCCATGGCCTATGGACAAGCATGTCATCCGGTACGTTTGGTACGAACTTCGCGTATTTCCTCAATTCCTCTAGGGAGCCTATTACTAGGATCTTTCCTGGATCATCCTTACAACGCCATATTGGTAATGGTGTGCCCCAAACCCTACTCCTAGATATCGTCCAATCCCTTGCATTGGCAACCCAATTATCGAACCTATCCCTCAGGAAGTCTGGGTATATCTTGACCTTCTTCAACTCCTCAACCAACTTGCCCCTATACTCCGAAACCCTAATGAACCACTGCTTATCAGCCCTGTATATCAATGGTGTACCACACCTCCAGCAGTGTGGGTATGCGTGAACCACAGTACCCGAGTAAAGCAGTAAACCCCTTGCCTTCAAATCCCTAATTACCTCCTGCGACACATCAAGCCAGTACTTACCGCGAAACTCCCCACCTAATTCATTAAATATGCCGTTAATCTCCACAGAATTCGTCACAGGCAAACCATACTTTTTCGCAACCTCAAAATCCTCAGGACCGTGGGCAGGCGCTATATGGACTAAACCAGTGCCCTCCTCAAGCGTTACGAAGTCGGCTAGGACAACGTAATGCGCACTGCTTATGTGTTGTGCGTGTACCGGTACCTTATCCATGTAGATATGGTTATACCTAATGCCAGCCAGTTCAGAACCCTTAACCACCCTAACAATCTCATAATCCTTAATTCCAAATTTCTCCATAAGCTGCGGAACAAGCTTCTCCGCAAGCCATAGATACTCAACTTCATTATTTACCGTCACCTTAACAAGCGCATAATCAAAGTTGGGATTTACGGCAACAGCCTCATTATCTATTAATGTCCAGGGTGTCGTAGTCCAAATAACAAGGTATGTATTGCTTGATCCCTCAACTGGGAATTTCACGAATATTGATGGGTCCTCCCTATCCTCATATCCCTGGTCAACCTCTGCATCACTTAACGCAGTCTCACACCTTGGGCAGAAGGGTAATACCCTGTAGTCCTCAAAGAGTAATCCCTTCTCCCAGGCGTTCTTTAGGAATGCCCATACATGCTCTATATAGTACGCCTTCCTAGTCTCGTAGGCACGATCTAGATCTAGCCAAAGTCCCAATCTTTTTGTGCCAACTTCCTTCCACTTCTCTAGGTAGTAATCCACGAGCGAGTTGCATTCAAGGCTGAACTTCTCGTAACCAACCTTTTCAATGTCCTTCTTAGTCCTTAAGTTCAGCTTCTTCTCAACCTCTATCTCAACAGGTAAGCCCTGCTCATCCCAACCACCCTTAGCCCAAACCCTATAACCAAGTGATTTATGGTACCTAATGACAACGTCCTTGTACGTCCTACCCCTAATATGACCAACATGTGGGAAGCCGTTGGTTGTTGGTGGACCCTCTAGGAATGCGTATAGTCCCTTATCACCGCCGCTTTCATGCCATCTCTTCTCAATCTTATTCTCATCCCAAAACCGCCTAACTAACTCCTCAATCCTTTTTACATCGAATTGAACATCCAGTGCGAACTGTGAATCAATAACGGACACCCATCAACGATAATATAAAGACTATTTAAGAGTTTTACGCAATGATAAGGACGTATTGAGCCTCGAGATTAGTTCATTGATTGCATTCTCATCAATCCGTGGCTTAGGTCCTATGGCATTCATGTCCAGTGTCAGTGGCGTCAGGGCTATGTTACCCTCCTTATGCACCACGTACGTATCCGTACCCTCCTCAGGCTCTATTAATGAACCAAAGAGCCAGTAGTACTTACCACCCCTTGGGTCAACCCTCGCATCAACCTGCTCTGCAAACTTCAGCTTTGATGCCCTCACGAGTTTAACCTCAACGTCCTGCTTTACCTTACCTGGGAAGTTAAAACTAAGTACATCCACACCACCGGGCATACCCCGCTCAATGACGAACCTCGCAGACTCCCTAACCACAACCCTCAACACCTCATCAAGATCCTCATTACCAACTAACTCATCCTCCCTACTCACATCCACGGAGTAGGCAATTGCTGGGACACCTAGTAGTGCAGCCTGGAATGCGGCACCTAGCGTTCCCGATGATAGAATGACTTGCAACGATGTATTATCACCAATATTGATACCGGATAATACCAGGTCTACCCTATCCATGATCTCGAGCGCAGCCAGGTATATGGTATCCGAGGGCGTGCCCGATGTGGCATACACCCTAAACCCACATAGATCCATTGTGTAAAACCTCAATGGCTTATGCAGGGTTATGCCAAGCCCTGACGCGGACTTAGGCGTTTCTGGAGCTACGACATACACATCACCTAAGTCCTTAACGTAGTCATAGAGCATCCTAAGCCCCGAACTGTAGATCCCATCGTCGTTAGTAACGAGGATCTTAACCACAGGCTACCGTAGGATTTAGGTTTATAAAGGGTTTCATAGACGGAGTTGTTGATAATCACGTGAATGTGGTGATCAAAGCATGAGCGAGGTGGTAGCCCCAGGCGATGTTATTGGTAAAGCAGAGGAATACCTGCCTGGAGAGAACGTTGATGTTGATAAGGACGGTAACTTAATAGCCCAGGTCATGGGCGTGGTCATTAGGGATAATAAGGAGCATGTGATCAGCATAAAGCCGTTGAAAGGTAATGGTTTGTTGAAAATAAACGATATTGTTTATGGTAAGGTTGTAGCAATACCAAACGATAAAGTTGTCATAGTGAAGATATTAGGTGTTGATGATAATGGCAATAAGGTCCCGCTTAAGGATGATATTACTGGAATAGTACCACCATCGCAATTATTAAACGGTAAATCAAGCAACGCAAGCGACCTGGTCGGCATAGGTGACGTAGTTAGGGCTAGGGTAATATCGAGAGGACCACCATACACACTAACCCTAAAGGATGCACAACTCGGTGTTGTACATGCAAGATGCCCTAGATGCGGGCACGAATTAGTGTGGAGGGGTGGTGAAATTCTACGATGCCCCAATTGCGGTGCAACGGTTAGACGTAAAGTCAGCCTGTCTGAGTATTGGGTATAGTACATACAGGGCAAAGCGACTTAATTACCAGAAGACGTATTTATCAGCCGTAATACCACTCCTCACGTGCTCAGGGGTCGAGGTGCTCATCACACAAGCAAGTATTATGTTAAATCTTAAAAGCATTAATTCACTAAGCCTAATCACGTGATGATAACTGGTATTTCTGACTAATGAGGAGTGGCACCAGAGCTGATGGCGAATAAAGAATCGTTGAGAAACACTTAATAAAGAACGCCTTAAGCACCCTCATTAATGAAACTAATTATTGATGGCAAGCTCAGGGGTAAGGTATTCGTTGGCGTTGGCATAGTTCTAGGCGTGAGAAATAGTGAGTACCCAGGGGAATTAATTAAAGTCATAAACTCAATAATTAATGAGGTTAAGGCAAAATACACACTCGATAAGCTTAAGGACGACCCAATAATAAGGCACTACAGGGACTTCTATTGGCACGAACTAGGCATAGACCCAACAAAGCAGAGGCCAGCCCAGGAGGCTTTGCTAAGGAGGGTGCTTAGGGGTGAGGAGCTGCCTAGGATAAACCCGATGGTTGATATTGGGAATATAGCTAGCATTAAGTACCTAGTTCCCATTGGATTATATGACATAGAGAGCTTTGGGGGCAAGGACCTGGTATTTAGGTATGCGAGGGATGGTGAGCAATTCACGCCAATTGGATCACCAAGAAAGACCCTGAGTAATAACCAGATAGTACTCTCCACAATAGACGGCTTGATACTCCACGTATACCCATACAGAGACTCAGAAAACACCAAGGTAAGGGTTGACACGAGGAACGTCCTTATAGTCACCGCGGGAGTACCAGGCGTGGATTACGAAAGACTTCTCAACTCGGCATCATTCATAATGGAGCTAGCAACTAAGTACCTAGGCGGTTCCATCGGCGCTGAACCCATTCTTATTAATGAAGAGGCCTCACTTTAAACCAAAAAATAAAAATAAATACTTCCTTGACCTATAATGGTCAATGAGCGTTCCGATGGGTACAAACAATGATATTAAATCTGCAGGTACGCTTGGGCTAGTTGGCGTAATATTGATACTTGTGGGACTCATACCTCAAGCAGGAATCCTGAGCATTATTGGTTTAATACTCGTTTTAATAGCCCTGAACAAGCTCTCAAAGGCCTATGGTAATGATGCCATATGGCGTAATGCCCTGTATGGCTTTGTAATGGGTATTGTGGGGGCTGTTGTGCTCGTATTTGCAGTGTTCGCCTACCTCATGCCCATGCTGGCACTACACGTCCCACCCATAATTGCATCCCCATACGGCTTCGGCACCAGCCTCCTAGTGTTCTTCATAGTACTGTTCATAATAGCCTACGTCTTCATGGTACTTGAGTACAGGTTCTTCAGGGACGCGTATAGGGAGTTGGCTAGGTCGAGTGGTATTAATGATTTTAATGATGCTGCCAAGTGGTACTGGTATGGCGCTCTCCTATTTATAATACTTGTGGGTGCCATATTAATACTCGTTGGGCATGTATACGCACTACTAGGTTACAATAAGCTGAGGTAGGTAGTTTGTTGTTGCCATTACCATTAAAATTGAAAGGAGATCTGACGATTGATTAATTAGTTTCAATTACTTAATTCTCGCACGTTCCAGGAACTCATCAATTAACTGGCTTATTGATGGTCCCTCAAGGATCTTAAGCCTCCATTTTGCCCTAACTATTGGCTTGTCTATCTTAACCACATCCTCAATGTGTGCCGGTGTGCCCATTATCACGACGTCGGCTGGTACCCTCCTTATTGTCTCCTCCAAATCCCTTATCTGCTCAGGCGTGTAACCTAGGCTTGGTAGTACTGGTCCCATGTGTGCGTACTTCATGTAAGTTTCCCTGATTATGCCCACTGCATATGGTTTTGGATCCACGATCTCCGCATTATACTTCTTAGCAGCTATGTAACCTGCAGCGTACGGTAGACCACCGTGGGTTACCGTAGGCGCATCCTCTATCACGAGGACCCTCTTACCAGCCACCGCATTTGGGTTTTCTAGGTAGACCTCAAGGTCTGCCTGTGTTATTGATGCCCGTGGATTCACAGCCTTTACATTATTGATTATTGTCCTCACGTTCTCTGGTGTTGAATCCGAAACCTTGGTTATGATCACGGCATCAGCTAGCCTGGTATTCACCTCACCCGGGAAGCTACCAACTTCGTGCCCAGGTCTCCTAGCGTCTGTTACCGTTATTAGATAGTCTGTGTGGTAGAATGGGAAGTCGTTGTTTCCTCCGTCCCAGATTAATACGTCTGCCATGTTCTCGGCTTCGTTTAGTATCATCTCATAATCAACACCGGCAAGGACTGGTACGCCGATTTCCACGTAGTGCTCATACTCCTCCCTCTCCTCAAATGTTATCTTCATGAGATCCTCCTTGGTCCTGAACACTTGCACCATCATTTCGTCAGGATTCATGTAAATCATCGGGTGTCTAATCGATGCAACCTTCAAACCCCTCCTCACCAGCTCCAGCGTCACCTCATGAGATACCGTAGACTTTCCAGCACCCGTCCTAGTTGCAACAACGCCTATCATCGGCTTTGAAGGCTTTATCATGGTGTCCCTAGGCCCTAGTATTTCGAAGGTGGCTCCGTTGGCAAGTACTATGCTTATTATCCTACCAACATCGTTATAGAGTAAATCACTGTATGCCAGAACAACCTCGTCGGCACCAAGATCCCTAATTAAACGTCCCAGGTCTTCCAAGTCCTTAAGCCCAATGAGAGGTACCCCACCTGGTTGATATAGCTCACCCGAACCCTTGACGTATCGTTTACCACCAATACCCGGTATCTGGACCTGGGCTACTGCAACGACCTTATACTCAGGGTTGTGCCTAAAGTATGTATTGAATACGTGGAGGTCACGACCACCCGCACCCAGTATTATAACCCTCCGCAATAGGGACTCACCCAAGATCGGGTATTAATTGCCTATTTAACAATTACTCAATGCCAGGGACAAAGCCCCTTAATTTAACGCCAACATCGTTTGGTAGCGCGATTTCTGTACCATCATTGAAAATGAGGGTCACGGAGTTTATGCTGTTAGTTACGGTCTTAAGCTCATACCACGGGTAAAATATGTCCATGGGCTTTACATAGATGCCCTTCTCGTAAATTACGTATGATGATCCAACACTAAGCAGCTCCCTACCCCACATGTTACCCAACCTCCTATTGATCACCCTATTCAGAACAAAAACCAACACCGCCAACACAAACACAATTAATGGCGCAAAGACAGGTTCGACAAACCTAACACTGACAACCGCTACAACAGCCATACTCAGGAAAACCAAGGTCTTAATCAGCAATCCCCTCAACTTAAATCCAAATTGCATCTAGAATGGCAACAATAAACTTCTTATAAAACTATACTGCATGTTAGAATTCATACCCTTAAGTCCTGGATAAGTACTGCTATTGCAGTCAACAAAGTATCATTCTTGATCCTATTAAACCTGAAATTGAATTAGGGCTTAGGCTTTGTGTTGCTTTCTTGGTTATTTAAGTCGTTATGCTTCGAGCCTCCTGACTAGGTAAGCCTTTTGTGGGTTTGTCAGTTGTAGCATTGTTAGTAATGCGGTGTTTGCTTCCTTTGAGTCCTTAATTATTAGGTTTCTTACGTAATCGAGTATGCTCGGATTTAGCCTCACGTACTCATCAACCCTATCCAGTAAGAATGGGTATCCCGTGTCCGTAGTTTGCGACTCAAGGTAAGCCACCAAGTCCTCGAGCTTTATGGCATTGCCTGGGTTATAGACCTCAAGTTTAACCGCAGGTGCCCCATTGTGTGGTTTATAGAATATCACGTTGACCTCCCTTAAGTGCGACAGTCCTGAGTATACCTCACCGCTGAATACTCTGTCTAGGTTGCTCAAGCCCTCCTCAAGCCTCCTACTCATTAGGCTCCTTACGTCCGGGCAATCCCCGCCCTTACACCTCTTTCTCAATTCACAATCACCATAATTTACTCTAACCCACTGCGGCATTATTTCGCCGTAACTTCCCAACACTACGTACTCACCGCTATTCAATACAAGGCTAGCTATTAACTTATCATTAACTGGTAAACACTTACCCTGCAATATTGATAATAACCTTGACCTGACCCTCTTGACTACGCCGACAATTGGTGTACCTGTTTTACTTGCTAGATTGAGTAATTCCCCGATTACCTTAGTTATATAACTAAGTGCACCACCTTCCACAGGTAGGTTGTAGGGTAATGGGTGTATTGGTATTTCACCATCGAGTATTATCACGTCTATGTTCTTCCTACCCCTAGCCTTATCCCTAAGTAACTTAATCGCCAACTCCCTCTCCCTAACCTGCGCCCTCCTAGTTATTACCCTCTCAAACTCAGCCACATCCTCAAAAACGACCTCGCCGGTCATGTACCTATCATACGAACCATTTAAGTAACCGACATAACCGTAGGAGAGCACCGTTAAGACGCCACCAATTAGCTCCAGCGGTGGTGTTGGGTAACTGGAGTCTATGGCATAGGCATTGAGTGGCTTTGATGAACTAGGTATTGCCCTTACCAAGCCCCTACCCTCAAGCTCGCGCCTTAATTCCCTTACTAAACCCATTATTTGCTCATCAACCCTCTCCTCAACCATCCTCCTCACGTCAGACTGAATAGAAAGCATCAATGGAGGCTCAAGCCAAAACTCAATATCCCCAGGACCATAGTCGCTAGGAAGCACCACAATAATGAATTGGCAGGTTAGTATATAAATCAGTAGCAATTAATTATTACCTGAGAGAACCTTT
>OFEH01000245.1_pt1 | contig 21677 bp, 23 predicted proteins | sample 1521031 | NCBI WGS metagenome assembly OFEH01 (sample SAMN05518350, study PRJEB24110) | hypersaline lake metagenome | isolation source: Grendel Spring, Yellowstone National Park, Wyoming, USA | place: USA:Grendel Spring, Yellowstone National Park, Wyoming, USA | collected 2011-11-16
GCCGAGCCCGGTCGCCATGGGTTTCGTGATTTCCTCATCCTTACGTATGCATTCGTCACGTGAAGCACATTGTGACATTAGGTAAATCTCATCCTTGGGTATACTAAATTTATTTATGACTTATCTTTCTGATTCTTAATTACGAACTCAAACATGGCACTGCCCATTATACTAAGCCCTATGAAACCAACCCTCAACTGCTCCATACAATTTCCCTCATTAATTCTCAATTAATAACTGAATTAATGCGTGTTTTAGGGGATAATGATTAATAAGGCGTGTCGTTATTCACGACTTGTGAGGGTTGTCAGGGTTGATGATGCCATTGGTTTGATGCTGGGTTACGACACAACGTATGTGGGTAGGGATGGGGCTGCCGTATTATTACCAAGGGGCCACATAATAACTAGGGAGGATGTGGAGAAGCTGAAGGACTCTGGCGTCTACTTTGTGCGAATCATGGGTGATGAGGAGGGCAGTGATTTAATGCATGAGTGGGAGATCGCTGAAGCCGTAGCCAATGCTGTTGCTGGGCGAAATATCTATGTTAAACCCGTCAAGCAGGGTTCAGCACAGTTATTGACTGCCGTAAATGGAGTACTGCTTGTTGATTCCAATGGGCTAAAGGCCCTTAACCTAAACGGTAATGTCCTCCTAATAACGAGACAGAACTATGTTGGTGTTGTGAAGGATGATGTGGTGGGCATAATCGATTTAATACCACTTAGTATGAGAAGACAGGAGATTGAGGAATTGCTTAAGCTTAGGGGGTTGGTTAATGTTGAGCCGTTTAGGAGGACTAGGCTTGGTGTTGTGATCACGGGTACAGAGATTTATCAGGGCAGGAAAAGTGACCTGTACTACCCAATCATAAAGGCTAGGGCTGATAGGTTTGGGTGGAGTATTGTGTATAGGGAGGTTGTGCCTGATGATGAGGATAAGATAGCAAGTGCGGTGCGTGAGGCTGTGAAACAGAGTGCGGAGGCTGTTGTGGTAACTGGGGGCATGTCTGTGGACCCGACGGATAGGACACCAATAGCCATCGAGAGGTTAGGGGCTGAAATAATAGCCTATGGAGTACCTATAAAACCCACGACAATGACCATGATAGCCTTACTAGGTGATATACCAATCCTGGCCGTGTCAGCAGGCGGTATCTACTACAGCGAATTTAACGCCCTGGATATATTCCTACCAAGGCTAATGGCCGACCTAATACCGACAAGGGAGGAAATCGCAGCAATAGGGTTGGGAGGACTACTACCAAGTTACAAGCCCATGATGCACCCATAACTAGGGCATGGTTTTTCGGCGTCGCTCACTATTTCTCAATCCCTAAACACCTAAGCACGGTGTTAACGACGCCCCTAGCCCTACGGGCCATATTAAGCAGGGCGCTTGCGTAATCCCTATCATACAACATGCCAGGTGTTAATCCACTCGAGGGTTCTCCGTAGGTCGATCGAGCATATTCCACGGCCACCTCGTGACTTATGATGGTCAACTCCCTCACAATACTCCTTAAATCTTCCAGGTAATTGATTTAGCAATGTCAGTAATTGATTAGAGGGGTCGCGGCTCCACGTCGGTACCTCATACATGGAAATTAGGGCCTTGGCGAAGTTCTCAATGGATAATTGTGAGTAATGGACGCACCCAGCTCAATCACCAAGTGGGCAGTATGTCTCCGCTCGTCTAAGGTGCTCATTGGCGAGCGCCAGCCTGTACTCGAGCTCCCCTATTGGGTCTATCATAACACCCTTACCTCAGCCATGGGTTTAGACAGGATCCAGTAATACGCCCTACCATCCCTAATCCTCCTCAATCCACTCTCAACTATTCTACGTCTAACATGAGCTAGAAAGTCTTGCAGCATTCTAGATCTATCGAGGAGGATTACGACATCCCAATAAATATTCAGGAGTAGGGGCCGTATTATGCCTGGGTTTATGAACTCCTCGAAGTCCATATCCAACACCGTGAACTCGGGGGCAGTCCTTCAGCAGGGCCGTGATTGCCAAATAAATGGCTTACTCCTCTTTAATTTGTTGATCTTATTGAGCCCCCTATGGAGGACCAATACGTCGACATCACTCTCATCGGCCTCGCACCTAGCCCATGATCCAAAGAGTAGTACAGCTACGTAGTTCTCATTAATTAACCTACTCAACCTCTCCCTAAGGTCGTTAACCACTGAATTACAGTCCAGGGACATGTTTACATCGATTGCCAGACCAACTCGAATTATTATTTTATATACATTACTCGTGGCTAAGCCCTAACCGCATCCGCAAGGTCCGTTTACCCTCACCGATGGGGCCTCAACTAAGTTATACCTATTGCCCTTAACGTCTCTAAAGTATACGAAGCATATTCTACAGTCTCTCCGGAGGGGTAGAGACTTGTTGTCTCCACAGTTTCCTTCTCGACGGTCTCCCTGGAGCCGCTCACCGCAGTGGCTCTACCCCTGTCGCCAGGGGCTTCCCGGTCTCTGCGGATCTTGGGACCCCAGGGTCACTAGAAGGTGTTGGGGTTGGGCTTAAAAACCCATCTAGGGCCATCAACAACAATAAATATTACGAATGATCATGAAAACCGAAACTACCCCTAAGTTCCTCAATGACATTAAATACATCGTCAGTCATGAGCATGAAATTACTATGTAAAATACTACGCCATTATACCACCCTATTGAGTCTCATCAACCTCTCAAAGAACTCACATTATTCATCATCTTAAACACGCCCTTACAGGTAGGGCGAACCTCCTAGAGACAGCGACCACAGCACTCCGTGGTTTTTACTCGCTTTAAGCAAATTTCTATTTTTATATTAACACTACCTTCAGTAATTTCTCAATCATTGTTTTTGGCGCATGTTGTTGTGTTTGCTCTTCGTGAGTATTGCGTGCGTGGTTTGTGTTGCTGTTTTGTGCTTAATTCACAGCGGCTCCTTCAGTCTATCAATAATGATTAGTTTGTGTATGGCGTGTTGGTGGGCTAGTTCCTCAAGATGCCGAGAGCGTTAGGGGTCAATTCGCCATGAAGGCCAACCCATCATTGGGTCCGTGTTTTGAGCCAAGCTGCATCCACAACCAAGTCAGCAACACAATGTCATTGATTAATCAAAGCTAAATTTAAAAGGTGGTGATGAGTGGTTGAGGAGGATGATGAGGTTGAAAGAAAAAGAAACAAAAATGATGTTGATTAATCCGTCATGATGGCCCGCTTAGGCTTATACCGCTGCAAATTTGTGGTATGGAGTAGCCGCTTATCCATGAGCCGCTGGGCGCGTTAGATTGATAATTGGGTGCGAGATTATAATTCATTGTCGCAGGGCTTATTGATATTGCATTGCTTGACGATGCGGTTAAGCCCACAACCCAAGCCGTGTTGGCCCAGGCACTCCAGCATGGGTCAGAATATGCGTCAAGCTGCACCCCCGCGGTAACTTCTGCGTTGAATGGTAAATAGAACCAGTAAGTGCCACCAGGCGAGTAATTAGTTGGGATTATCGGTGCGGACCCATCTTGACCTGCTATGAAGCCATTAACGAATGTTGTTGGGCCAGAGAATGTACTAGGATAATTGTACGTGAACGTCCATGTTAGGTTGAATGCGAAGAAATTATAGGGTGTGGTGGCATACGGTGTCCTTGAGACCGATATTAGTTCGTAACTGGGTGCGCTAAATGAAACAGAAACACTAGCTGGCCAACCAACACCAATTGAGTATGACTGAGTCCATGAGGTAGATTGCGGCTCATAGTAATCGGCACCTGTAAGGGCAATGTAGGCGTTGTACAATCCACCACCGTACCATCCACCACCTAGCGATTCATAGCTCGTGTACATGTCAAAGTCACCAAGCATGCTCAACGGAACAAGGCCACTGGATGCCATGGTATATGCAACATCGCCCATCAACTCTGCCGGTATATATGGCGGAGATGGGTTGGCTATGAAATTATACATTAATATGCATGAGTCGTAGTAGAACATGTCACCGTAGTTGTCCTGAACAGCCGCGATGCCGTAATCATAAGCAGAAATACCAATCGCGACCTGATTTTCCAAAGACTGCAGGTCCCATAGGAAGATGAAGTTGCCACTCGGGTGCACACCATACCAACTCTGCAACCAACCTAAGAAATACCAGTAGGTCACGTAGCACGGACCCACATTTTGAAAGCCATCGCTTGGGTCTTGGTTTGTTGATGGCTTATCACCCTTGGCCACCCTAATTGACCACAGCCAGTACCAGAATAGGTTCGGCAATCCCTCAAGGCTCACCGGCCCTACCAGCACGGCTACCCCATACGGCGTTCTTATTGCGGTTGCCCCAACCAACGTGTAATTACTATTCACTGGCATCTCAAGCATCGGTACAAAGTATTGGCGTGCGCCATTTGTTCCGTAAAAAGTGACATTCGCTCCCTTCGCCATTGCGTAGGAGAGGAGTAGTTCGGCAACCGATGCCTCGGACCTACTCACGTTTACCATGACCAGGTCACCCTTTGCGAATAGGTTTGCCAGCAACCCAACGGCTGGGCTTGTCAGGTTCAGCGTGATGTTCCCACCCACGGTGCCGTAAGCCACGTAGGGCTTAATCACGGACCAATCAATCATAACAACACTATTGTTAGGTAGGTTGGGCAACTGGTCCAGGCTTGTTGGCGCAATCTTTGATTGTGGTATGCCGACACTAACGAGTCTTTGGGTTAGTGTTTGTGGACCAACGACGTAGATTGTCGGGCCAAGGTAAATGCTGATTGAAGAACCAATTGGTGCCGGCGTGCTTGGCTTATTGGTGATATGGGTTAGAAGTAGTACTGAGACCATTACCGCAACTAAAACCACCGCAACCACCAACAAGATGGCAAAAACAAGCTTGGACTTAAACCTCATACAGGAACTACCTATTCTACAGTTTTTATTCCTTATTTGCTCCAGCCGTTCGCGAAAAGTGGGTTAGGTTGAGGTTAATTAATGCGTGAGTGGTTCAATGATGCACCTCCTCGCCCTAGCTAGCCTTACTTGTTTGACCTCTAGAGGCCCAGGTGATGATTTAATAAAGCCTTGGTAATAATTGTTAACTAGGTTTGAGACTTGTCTCCTAGCTTATGTAATCTCACTGTTGTTGCCCAAGCTTGCCTCCCACAGCCTTCTTTACCTCGTTTAGCCCTATCATTAGTAATATTAGGGCAGGTATGCCTATGAGAAGGCCGAGGATCCCCACAACCACCGAGGCGCCAGGTATCATATTGAATAGGCTAATCACGGCCATAAATACCGCCAATACGGCACCAATCGATAAGTAACTTACGTTAAAATAATTACCAAGCCTATACAGGGCATTCATAATTAGTACGGTTGCAACAAAATCAACGATATTCCCAGGGCTCAACATTAAGTATGCCATCCAAACATTACTGAGGTTAAAGGTTAGGGATAGTAATAAGGCAGCTAATGATATACCGATAACCTGACCAGCTATACTTACTATCGAGCCAACCCTACCAATGCTGTATCTGGATGGGTCAGCCATAGCCAATTTCGTGAAACCCCTGTAGTAATACACGTATATTATTATAAAATCTATTAATCCAAGTACTATCCCACTAATAGCAGTAGCGTGTATTACCTCGTTTATTAAATAATCCTCATCAGCCATCATAGACGATCCTGAATAAACAATGCCAAATACTACGGCGATCGTTACAATAGTAAACAAGATACCAAATATAAGCTCCAAGATCACGCCCGTGAACAGCAATGAAACACCGTCATAAATCAACGAATAGTACTTAGCATCGCCTGGACCGGGCCTGCCCATAAGTATCTATTATATTGAGTTTTAAGGATCTATAAATAGGTTTTTATCGCTTCTCAGTCGAGGATCGGGTCTCGCTTAGTGATGAGTTCAATAATATATCTAATGTGGACAAAAATTGCTCTATTTTTGAGTGAGTTAGTGGGTTTGTGTATTGTTATCTACTGCCTATGTATGTTACTGTGAAGCTTGAGCCATCACTTGATAGAGAGCTTGGTTGTGCCAGCACCTTTCCGTTGTTTGTTACCATCACTATCTCCGTCACGCTACTGAATGAGCCAAAGGGTTTGGTGCTGCCGCTTATTGTTGCGTAGCAGGTACCCTGTATGTCCGTGTAGTCCTGCCCGAAGTATGCAGTACCGAAGTTTGCGAGGGCTGTTAATTGACCGGCGACGGTGGGCCTCTCTAGGATGCATTCCGCGGATGATAGTAACGCACCACTTACGCTACCTGTCGTGCTGAAGGTTTCATGTTCTGTATAATCAATCAATGTAATGTTGAATTCGCCATTGCCTAGGTATGCCACACTTACGTAAATATGGTCGCCAGGCTTTACCGTGAAGCCGCTTATTGTGACCGATGGTGATGGGTAGAACTCATACCAGGCAGAGTAGTATGCCTTACCACCACTGCATTCAGCGAGTATACCTGCCTGTTCGACCGTACTATCGTTGTAACCATCTATTCCTGCCCAAAGGGCAACGTATGTAGTCTGTTTTGTGCACGTTATCTGGGGTACTATGAATGAACCAGCCACACCAGTTACAGTGTACTCCTCAGCAGGTACGGCATACCCAGCCCAATTTAGTGAATACACCTGACCCTTAACCTCGTAATACCTAATCATGGGATGCATCTGGGCTTTAACGGTATATAACGTAGCCATGCCCAGCAAAAGGGTCAGTGCGATTACCATTATCGAGAGTATTTCCAAAGATCTTCTCATCTTATTTTACAAGTGTAGACCCTTTTAAAGCATTATCTGATATGATTTATTTTAATATATATTGTCTAACGTACATTACCTATTGCTTATTTAGTTACTTGGTTTAGGTACTCTAGGACTCTTACTGGATGTTCCTCAGGTTTTACGTTCTTTATTACCTTAGCCACCTTGCCCTCAGGGCTTATTATGAATGTAACCCTCTCCGCAGTTCCTGTCGGTCTAAGTACTCCGTATGCCCTTGATACGTCCTTATTATGGTCACTGAGTAGTTTGAACTTGACGCCATATTTCTCCGCAAACCTCCTCTGTGTGCTTACGGTATCCGTACTTATGCCAAACACCGTTATGCCCCTTCCCTCAAAATCGTTCCATAGCCTTGCGAACTCCTGGGTCTCACGTGTACACCCACTTGTGAAGGCCTTTGGGAAGAAGTAGAGAACCACCCATTTACCTCTATAGTTGCTTAGTCTTATGGTTTCTCCATCATGGCTTTGTAATTCAAAGTCTGGTGCGTCCTCTCCCTCAGCCACCATCGAGTTCGTCCTTAGATAACGCCTTTTCTTTCTTAGCCTAATGCGTAACTTAAGATAACTAGTACTGGGTGTTCCAGGGAGGTAAGGGTTTTAGCTCAATGCACCCAATGCATGACCAATGAGTGCTATTGAGATTGATGGTTCCGTGCTTGAGGGTGGCGGACAGATACTTAGGACAGCGTTGGCTCTCTCGGCAATTTTAGGGAAGCCAATTAGGGTGTTTAATATTAGGGCTAGGAGGAGTAATCCAGGTCTTCAACAACAACACCTAACTGGTGTATTGGCTGCCGCAAGGATAGCCAATGCTCAGGTCATCGGTGCCGTTAAGGGCTCCACAGAGCTCACCTTCAAGCCCGGTAGGATTGGTTGTGGTGGGTTTAGGTTTGATATTGGTACAGCTGGTTCCGTAACGCTTGTTATACAGACGATACTCCCAATACTTGTGTTCGCGCCCTGCGAGAGCACGGTAACAATAACCGGCGGTACTGATGTACCCTGGTCACCGCCAATTGATTACGTGAGGTTCGTAATGCTCCCAATGCTTGGGTTGTTCGGCGTCAAGGCAGAGGTTAGGTTGGTAAGGCGCGGTCACTACCCAAGGGGTGGCGGTGAGGTCGTGCTCACGGTAAGACCTAGCGAGTTGAGGGCAGTCAATGCGGTGGAATTTGGGAACCTAGTGGAGATTAGGGGGTTGTCCCACGCCGTTAGGTTGCCGGCCCACGTTGCCCGTAGACAGGCGGACTCGGCCAGAGACACCCTGATTAAGGCGGGGATTAGCGTCCCAATTGAGATCTCACTCGAGACATATGAGCAAGGTAGAGATCCACACTTCGGCCCTGGAAGCGGCATAGTTCTTTGGGCTAAGTCCGATAGGGGCTATGTGAAGGGTGCTGATGCCCTTGGTGAGAGGGGTAAGCCGGCTGAGGTTGTTGGTGAGGAGGCTGCAAATAGGTTATTGGAGAATTTGAGGAGTAGCATGGCACTTGACGAGCATATGGGCGACATGGTAATACCATACATGGTGCTTGCCAGGGGCAAAAGCGCCGTGGGTGTTTCCAGGATTACGCTGCATACCTTGACCAACATTTACGTGGTTGAGCGGATGATGGACGTGAAGTTTGTGGTTGATGGTGCAGAAGGTAAACCAGGGATAATAAGGGTTGTTTAGTATCCTTATGATTGGCCAGGGTATGGGAAGACCATTTAATGGTTAGATACTTACGGACATGGAGATTGTAAAGTATAGGAAGTTCAGTAAACAGGCGCTGGGACCTCTATTATTTCTACCTATTAGCAACTTAAGAGGAGAGACTTGGTGAACATAGTTGATGGTGTAAGGGACCGAGTCATTTCTCGAAGAGGCTTATGGAGGATCAATACTATACCTATGAATCCGTGACTACATAATTAAGCTCAAGCTGTTGGTACAGCTCTTTAAAACCAGTCTCTAATCAGTTAATTGTGGTGTAGAAATTAAAATTATATAAGCCCTGGTTCTCCATCCATGTGATATGGAGAGTACGGTTGATGTTAGAGGTATGCAATGCCCAACGCCTGTGACCATGGTTGCAAACGCGGTGTCTAAGGCGAAGGTAGGGTCAACATTGACCATATTGACTGACGACTTCATATGCTTCATGATGATACAAAGAATACTCAAAATACTCAATGTTGAGATTAGGGAGGCGGTGCAAATTGACGATAAGAACTACAGAATAATCGTAGCAAAGAATCGCGAAATTACGTAATACAAACCAACACGAAAACAAGTGATTTTAACCCACCTTAGGTAACTAGGTCTGGATTATGATATTCGTGGAGATGCTCGTATACATCGTAAGGGATGGCAAGGTCCTATTGATTAGGAAGAAAAGAGGATTGGGTGCGGGGTTTTACAACGGGATCGGTGGTAAGGTTGAGGAGGGGGAGGACGTGGTCACCGCGGCTATTAGGGAGTGCGAGGAGGAGGTTGGTATCCGACCGAGGGATCTACGGTGGTCTGGGTTGCTCGAGTTTTGGAATTACGAGGATGGCAAGGTTGAGTCTATCCATTTCGTGCACATATTCCTGGCGAGTGAGTTTGAGGGTGAGCCTAGGGAAACTGATGAGGCATTGCCTGTTTGGTTCAGCATCAGTGAGGTCCCATATGATGAGATGTGGGAGGACGATAGGCTATGGCTACCCAGGGTGCTTAATGGAGGAGCTGTTTATGGGCGCTTTGAATTCGTTAAGTGGAAGCTCGTTAAGTCGGAGGTTTATGAGTTAAGGCCTCTGAAATGATCAGCCACGCCCTCACTCTTCACCAATCAGCCGTGTCACTACACATCACAAAATAGATAAAGCCCTAGGGATAATTAAGCATTGTGATGAGTCCTTCCAGGCTGAGCTATGACGACGAGACCGACCACTGAGACCCCGTTGTTATCCATGACTGCACCACCAGCGCTATGTCTGGTCAGGCTTTACGTACCCACATTAATTCGGCAATTACCCACACCATCGCTCGAGCTGCGATATGTGTGGACTCGTTCATGGCCATCAACGTCCTTAACCACCAACGGCGCTCCGGCACCCAGACCTGCCAAGGCAATCATGCTCATCACTAGGTAGGTTAATGATGCCAATAGCAACCATAGGGAAACTACGTGACTAGCCCTGCCCGTGAAACGAGGCTTACAGTTTGTTCCGTCCGTAGCCAAGGCGTACCTAGGCGGTATTACTAAATACACAGCAGGTGCCCTGGGGTGTATCTCGGGCCCGCTTTCGAAGTATATGAAGCCCTCCCTCGGTTCCCAGTACCAAGCCTCTACGAACCAAAGAAGGGAATCAAGGTCGTAATACCTCCTCACCAATAAATTAACACCGCTAGGTAACCTCCTACTAATTGGCCTACCATTGTATGGGTAATAAATAACCAATGAAGACCCCGGGACAACCATAAATGGGAAGGAAGACATCACTACCTAGGATATTGACAACGCAGCAATAAAGTAGTTACGTTTAAAAACACCAATCCTTATACCGTAACAAACCGCGTTATTTTTAGCAATCAAAGGATGATGAGTCAGGGACGACTTGAACCATGACCAACAAGCCAATCCCGCCCCACTGACGCTCGCGCCTTGGTTCACCATCGCGATACTGAGTTTAATAGCAGTAACTACATAACGCCATAACACGGATAAGAGGGCTTGAACAGGGAATTGGCGGCCCCGGTGGGATTCGAACCCACGACCTACGGCTTAGGAGGCCGCCGCTCTATCCTGGCTGAGCTACGGGGCCGATAATTTTGTTGGTCCAGTCCTTTTTAATCTTTTACTTCATTGTGTGGACCGAGGCTTCATTGATTATTCATGTTGTGGTTTCGGCCTCATTCACAATCCTTAATAATGCATTGTTGGCGCCCTCCATGAAGTGCCTCTTGATCCATGACTTCATTAATACAAATAATGGGTTAATGTTGACACTCCATTGGCTGATTATGGTGTTATTACTTATGTAATTAATTACGTAACCCCTTATTGGACCTTTTATGTAGTTTATTGTGACGCGTTTATTCTCGTTATCCACGAATATCCTCGCCATGCCTGTGTTATTGGGCCCTGGGAATGCGAATCTTATCTTGACTATGTAATTACTTCCATCATTACCGACCACGCTGATCTCCCGATGACCTCTCCAGTACTTGGGCATATCCTCCACCTTACTCATGATCTTCCACACCCTATCCCCTAATTCATCACGAAAGGTTTGCTTAACCGTAAACTCAAGACCTAATATCGACATTAATAACCATGAGACCTACTGATTTAAAAGTAGTTTTCGGTAAAGCCTGTCTACTTGTAGGTCGAAAGTTCTTCGAGGCTTTTACCCTTGCCTTCAACGCCTATTAGCACACCTGCTATTGCGCCGATTATCATTATTACCGCCATTAATGTAAAGGCTATCAGTGCTGCATACGGCAATGGCTTGAATGACACAAGTATGTATGGCATTACGAAGGCACCGATAATACCGCCTAGCCTACCGAGAGACACCGCCGTACCTACCGCGGCAGCCCTGAGCTGTGTTGGGAATACCTCAGGTATCATTACATAGAGTATGTCGGCAGCGGCGTAAACGAAGAAGTACGTTAGAGCTAGCATACCTATTAACCCAGCCAGGTTTAAGGCCTTAATATAGTATAGATACGCCATGAGAAGACCGAGAAGACCGCCAACGGCATACGCTACCACAGCCATTGGTCTCCTACCAACCTTATCCGCCAGGTAGGGTATTACAAACGCACCAACCGCACCCAAGGCAGTCACTGGGACCAGGTATAGTGGTATTACCGTTGCTGGAACATGAAGTGATATTAAAAATACAGGTATTAATGTAAAGGCTGTGTAGTAGGGCCATGTTTCCGAGAAGTTAAGGATCACAGCACTAATGGCCCTCCTTGGATAGAGCGTGAAGACCTTCTTGGCCACAGTCCAACCCCTGGGACTAGCAATAACTACATCCTCCGGTTGGGCTTGTGGTAACTCGGTGATGCCGAGTTGGTTCTTTACGAGATCCTCCACGGAACGAACAACCTGTTCAGCCTCGTTATACCTGCCCTTAGATAGTAACCACCTGGGTGACTCGGGTATTGACCTCCTAATGAACCACACAAATACAGCTAAAATGGCACCAAGTAGAAAGGCAACCCTCCAACCAATACTTATTGGTAACCTCGATATGGCAAAGTAGGAAAGTAGTGAGGCGATTACTGTACCCACATCCCATCCAACTCCAACAATGAAGCCAAGCCACTTGCCCCTTTCCTTTGGGGGTACGAATTCCTGCAATGCCGAGTTAACTGCGCCGTACTCACCACCAATACCGACACCCGTTAGGAAGCGGAATATTGTTAGGCTTATGAAGTTGAATGATACTGCAGATAGTGCAGTGAATAAACCGTAAATGAGGATTGTTGTCATAAATAACCTCTTCCTACCAAGGACATCGGCTAGGACACCAAATAGCTCTGCACCAATGGCAGCACCAACCAGGAATAATACCAAACCTAGTGTGGACTCAATGGACGTTATCTTAAACACCTTAGCAACAACAGCCAATACACCACCATACAACGTGCTCTCAAGACCATCCAGGAAGTACGCCGCGGTCAGCACAAGGAGTACCTTGCGGTGAAATGGGGAGAAAGGAAGTCTATCCAACCTTGCAAGTAAATCAGTTTTGACTGTCTTTATGCCCGTACCGTCGCTATCCCCCGTCATATATAATTTGTTGTAATATTGTTTTAAAGCATTAACATATTATGGAGTAAATAGTCTACATAGTTAGGATCAATATATTAAAATTAAGTATGTTAAGTATATAATGCAGTTAAAATAATGATTACTGTTTAGATTCAACCTCCCTAGGTCTCCTCCTCTCTCGCTTCTCGCTAATTCTATTCCTCAATAATTTAACGTGAAAATCTAGCTCGCCTATGCCGAGTCTCTTACCAACGTCCTCACCATACTTAAGCAGCTCCTCTGCATAGTCGAGATCAACGGATCTACCCCTGGCTATCAACTCCTGCGCGGTGTATACGATGCATTCCACAAGCTTCTCCTTAAACTCAAGCACCTTCTCCTTATTACCCTCCTTCTCGGCAAGCTCAATCAACTTCTCCCATTTGCTACAGGGCTGTGCCGTACCCACCACCTCGATGAAGCTGTGGAGCAAAACATATTATTAAGAATTATGTCTCACCACTAGACTTGGCCTCAGCCTTACTGGCCTTGGATTGTTTAAGCTGCGACTCCTTTATTAACCGCCTAATCTTCCTTATTATCGCGATGTAGTTATCAAATAGGCCAGCCTCCCTAGCCTCCTTCGTAACCTCATTAAACAACCTAACCCCATCATCCAACTTACCACTCCTAATTAATGCCTCGGCTGTCCTCAACTTCGTAATGACATCCCTAGCCTTACCCACAACATCCTCTGTGGACATCACCAACGCTCCCTACTTACCCTTAATAAGGTTTATTTAGCCAAGCCTTGATTCATCATGATTGATGATCTCGTGATTGGGGTTTGGAGCGCTGAGCTGTGATGATCGGTGGGAATGATTAATACTCATTAATCGTCTTATTCTTTGACTTGTACTCCTTGATTAATTGATCCGCCACATCGCTTGGTACCCTAATCGTGTATAGGTAATGCTTAAGCCTCGCCTTAAGCTTCACGTAGTCCTTATACCTCTTCACCCTAATCTCCTCAGCCGCATCCGCATATCTCCGCCAAAGCTCCACTAGGAATACTTCCCTTGGCACGGCGTTGGTGCTAATCGGGATTTTTTAAGGATTTCTACGCAAATATTTATTTGACCCGTGGCTATGGTATTAATGCCATGATCAACACCGACGTCTTAATAATTGGTGGCGGGCCAGCCGGATCATACTTAGCACGTTACCTCGTTAATAATGGGTTTAATGGCGATATCATGCTCGTAGATAAGAAGTCCGTAATCTATTCGCCAATTATATGCGGCGAATTGTTACCGAGCGAGGAATTACTTAAGCCCTGGGTAGGTAATGAGCTTTACTCAGTGCTACTCACAACACTTAGGGAGACGCTTCGTAAAGAATTCGTAGTCAATGAGATAAGTGAATTGAGGATCATTATTAATGACCATGATGTTGGCACAATGCCCTTCAGAACCTACCTCATCGATAAGGCGGCATTGATAAGGCACGTTCTCGAGGATTCAATGAGTAAGGGAGCGAGTATTAGGTTCGGTGTAACTGCATTAAGGTGCACCAGCAAGAATGGCGGTTATGAATGCTTAGTTCATGATGGGCAGGGTGGTGAGTACGTAATACGCACAAGGGTGTTGGTTGGTGCTGATGCCTATCCATCAATTGTTGACAGAAGTCTTAATATAACACGTGGATTTGATGCCGATGACTTAATAATAGCCACGAGCAATAGGGCCCTTGGTGAGTATGACGAGAGGGAGGCAGTCATTATAATGGATCCAGGGCTAGCGCCCGGTGGCTTTGCCTGGATATTCCCCAGGGGTGATGGGTCACACAATATTGGTATTGGCGTTAGAAATAACGTGGCCTGGGCAGGCAACGACCCACTCAAGTTCCATATGGCCTTCGTTAATAAGTACGGTTTGAGACAGAGTCGAAAATCCGTGCTCATGAAGACAATACCGGTGGGCGGTTTATTGAATAGGTACGGTTTAGGTAACGCCTATCTAATTGGCGATGCCGTGGGCTCGGTAATACCAACGAACGGTGCTGGCATTAACCCGGCAATGATTACTGCACACCTGCTTGGCGAGGCCCTAATTCGTGATGGGGATTACTCGGCGTCTATGAATAGGGTCTTTAGGCCTTTGATGGATAGGATGCTCCTCTTTAGGAGGATTGGTGATCCACTATTGATGAGCAGGGATGCCATGGAGAGGGCTATTAAATTGTCAAAAAGAGTGATTAGGGATTCTATCTACGAAGCGACTCTCTCATCAATGAGGTCCAACACGCTCATAAAATTCCTGATTAGCCAGCCATTGATTAGACTATTATCCTTAACGCACATGTAGTATTTATAAGGGCATCAGGTTAGTTGTGTTTGAATTAAATGGCTGTATTAAACCCAAGTAAGTACATGGAGTTACTGCCGATCGAAGTCAGGAAAATGCTTACTAGAGTCATTGAAACACTCGATCACTCATTCGATGGCATATGGATGCCTGAAAAACTGTTGGACGCAACGTACCACTACATAAGGAATAGAGGTAAATTAATAAGACCCACACTCACCCTACTTGTGGCATACGCACTTGGCAATGGCTCATCATTCGAGAAATCAATATTGCCGGCAGCCTCCGTGGAGCTTATCCACATAGCCTCACTTCTTCAGGATGATATAATGGATGAACAAAGGATAAGGAGGGGCGTGCAGACGCCCTATAGTTTATTCGGTTCACACACTACGATGCTGGCTAGCGACTTAATAATAGCTAAGGCTGTGGAGCTTGCCGTAAAGAGTGGGGATAATGACATAGTATTTGAGCTACTTAACTCATCCGTTAAGTTGGCTGTGGGGCAGAACCTCGAAATGGAACTTGGGGGTAAGGATCACGTAACACTTGATGACTACCTCAAGCTCATTTATTATAAGACTGCATCGCTAATAGAGTCATCAATGATTGTGGGAGCTTACTCAGTGGGTGTTAAGGATGGCGATGTTATACGTAAAATTAGAGATGTTGGTAGATTTGTAGGTCTCGCCTTCCAGATTAGGGATGACCTGATTGACTACCTAAATATTGACGTTAAGAACCCCACCTTAGTTGATGATGAGGTAAATATAGTGAAGATATTGAGCAGAAATAATGGCGACATCAATGCATCAATAAATACCGCCAGGAAACTCCTCAATGAGATGCTCGATAATGCTATTGATGTCATTAAGACTACGATAAATAGCGATGTCCTTGTGAACTACATAAACCTGCTGAGGATTTAAAAAGCAATCAATTAGGAATTGCGGCGTAATAAAGCATGTATTACACACGTAAAATAAACCATCCCTAAATTTAAGCCCTAGGTAATGACATACTTGATGAGCGAGGTCTTTGTCGTTGATGACGTACCAATAAGGTATGAGGACCTATTCAGGGCACCCGAGAGGGATGGAGCTGTTGTTTCAGTTAGGGTTCACAAGTCGGTCAAGGAATTACTAGTAAAACTCGCAGAGAGGGAGGGGTTGGATGGGGTTTCGGAACTCCTTAGGTACCTCGTGGCTGGGTACATAATGGGCAAGTATAAACTGATCAAGCCCGAACCAAAGGTCATAACACAACCAATATTCCTAAACGTAAACATAAACAAAAAGGCAATTGAGGAGCATGTGGATACGGCACAAATGGGATTGAAAATAGAGATTGACGAATTAATAAAGGAATCAATGGACGTGATAGATAAGGTAAAGAAGGGACTAATCAACCCAAGGGGCAATGAATACATAAGAAGACTAAGAAACAAAGCCGTAAAATACATGATCAAATCACTGAGATACGGCATGGAAGAGGAATACGAAAAACTAAAGGCAATACAAATAACACTAACAGCAATGATCGAAGAGTAATGAAACCCAACCACAATAACCAACATAAACACCCAGTGAATTCAAGGACTACGAATACGACACCAAAGCCAAGTCAAAGGCAACGAAGGAGTAAGCATAACCCAATAGCTTATGCATAGGGTACTAATAAATCGCAACAAACCAAAAAACAAACAACCTCACTGCCGCACCATTTAGCTTAAAGTTCCACGTGAGGTTGACCACTATGTAAGCTAGATAAGTCGTGCCTGGTACTCAAAGACCGAAATGCACTTCACTACCACTTGGTGACGATACCCGGCATTGATGTATCGATGATGCAGAATTTGCAATAAATGAATTTACTATTAACTCATTGTAATACTTATAACCTAAGATATGTTATCACGCCAAGCCTCAAACAATCAAAGTGACTAAGAAACAGGACGCACCTAACATATTACTAAGGAAAGCTGTATCAGAAATAAAAGAAACCACAATCAAGCCCTACACCTACGGAGAAAAGCATAAATAACGGTGAAGACAATTACCACAAGCCGGGGTGGCCGAGCCAGGTCCAAGGCGCAGGACTTGAGATTGAAAGACAAGCAATCCTGTCCCCGCAAGGGGGCCCGGGTTCAAATCCCGGCCCCGGCACCAGGTACCATTAAGTTTATATTCGCATTGCGTTGTGTTGGATAATAATGTCTCGGGATGTGGGTGTTGATTTGTATGAGGTTGATTTGTACGTTAAATTTAGGGAGTTGTTGTATAGTGGGGTTGTGAGGATTCACGTTAGGTCTGGTGGGGATTTGCTTCTTAATGCCGTTGATTTGAGCATAGGGTCTGTTAGGGTTAATGACATAGTTGTTGATTATAATTATGATGGTAGGGTTTTGAGGGTTAGGGGGCCTGTTGATGGTGTTGTTGAGGTGCGGTTTGAGGGTAAAGTTCCGGATAGGTTGTTGGGTATCTATAGGGCTCCATATCCTGGTGGGTATATAGTGACCACCCAATTTGAACCGACCGGTGCCAGGTACTTCATACCATGCATTGATAACCCAACTGCCAAGGCTAGGTTCAGGGTTAGGGTTTGGGTTGATGGGGATTACGACGTACTATTTAACACACCACCAACTAGGGTATACTGGGACGGAGGTTGGAAGGTCTTTGAGTTCGCCGAGACTCCGAGGATGTCTACCTACCTGCTCTACCTTGGTATTGGTAAATTCTTTGAGCTCAGGGATAGGGTTGGCAATGTCGATGTTGTTTTTGCCACACCGTTGAGGGATAGGGTTAATGATGGTGCCTTTGCCCTTGACGTTGCTAAGAGGGTCCTTAACTTCTACAGCGATTACTTTGGTATACCCTACATGCTACCTAAGCTTCACCTAATCCACGTGCCTGAGTTTGCGGCTGGGGCTATGGAGAATTGGGGTGCCATAACCTTTAGGGAGACGGCAATATTGGTTGGTAAGGGCAGTACTGAGTTGACTAGGAGACGTGTTGCTGAGGTTGTGGCTCATGAGATCGCCCACCAATGGTTTGGTGACCTGGTTACCATGAGGTGGTGGGATGACCTCTGGCTCAATGAATCATTTGCAACATTCATGAGCTATAAGGCGTTGGACAGATTATTCCCAGATTGGGGTGTTTGGTATCGGTTTCTTGCCGATGAAACCACAGGATCAATGCTCAGGGATTCATTGATGAGTACACACCCTGTCCATGTGCCTATAAGGAGTGAGGAGGAGGCTTTCGAAATATTTGACGATATTAGTTATGGTAAGGGTGCATCGCTACTGAGGATGCTCGAGGGCTATGTGGGTGAGGAGGATTTCAGGAGGGGCCTTGGTAATTATCTGAGGAGGTTCTCCTACTCAAATGCCAGTGAGGATGATCTTTGGAGGAGTATTGAGGAGGTTAGTGGTAAGCCTGTCATGAGGGTTATGAAGGCTTGGGTTGACAAGCCTGGGCATCCGGTCATCACTGTTGAGAGGCGTGGTGATGGGGTTGGGTTGAGGCAGTACAGGTTTTTACTTAATGGTAACGTTAGTGATTCTTGGCCGGTACCCATAGTCTATAGGGTCAATGGTGAGGTCAGGAGGGCGTTGATGGAGGGTGATTCCACAGTGCTCAATGAATCGCAACCCATGTTTCTTAATGTTGATGGTGTCGGTTATTACCATGTCAATTATGGTAATGACTTCTCAACGGCGTTGAGTAACGCAATTAATCATTTCGAGAGGTGGAGTGTGATTAATGATGCGTACCTACACCTACTTCAGGGATCCATCAGCCTTAGTGAATACCTCAGCCTTATTCGTTCATTAGCAAACACCGTTAATTACCTATTGACGTCTACGATAACCATGCAGTTAGGCACACTCTACTCAATAAGTCCTAACGCTGTTAAGGACGCGTTTATTGAGTACCTTAGGGCTCAGAGTAAAGGGCTAGAGGGGTTGGTTGGTTTGGATGACGTTAGGGAACTTGTGTTGGCTAGACGCGCCCTGGTTGATGAGACCTTCGCAAGATCCATAGCCGGCGAAATCACTAATTATACAAACCTTGAGCCCATAATGAGGCGTGCTGTTGCCAATGCATATGCTGTTGTTGGTGATAGGCCCTTCGATGTACTTAAGTCTGTGTATAGGGCAGTGAGCACCGATGAGGATAGGGTTAGGGTGTTGTCGGCGATGCTTAGTACACCGAGGGTTGATGAGTACGCAAAGGTCCTTGACTTCCTGACCTCGGGTGAGGTTAAGAGGCAGGATATCCAGTTATTTATTGTTGGTGCGGGTAATCCGTACGTTAGGGATTTGAACATTAAGTGGTTGATAAGCAACTACAAACTCTTCATCGAAGCTTATGGAGATCCGGGAGTTTTATCGAGAGTGTTTACGTACGCGATTCCCATGATTGGTATTGGGCATGAGAGAGAGGTTGAGGACTTCCTGAGAAGCCTTAACATACCTGGCGTTGGTATGGGCGTTGAAGCAGGCCTGGAACTGCTAAGGGTATACTCGAGGGTCGCCAATTCACTTGGTCAGTAATGCTTATTTAATTAATGACCTCAAGTTTTTCAGCATGTCTGCACAGGAATTCATTCAGTTACTCAAGAAATTCTCGGAAGCGTTTGGACCGTCAGGGTTTGAGGATGAGGTTAGGGACTTGGTAATTGATGAATTGAATCCGTACGTTGATGAGTTATTCATTGATAGGTGGGGTAATGTTATCGGTATCAAGTACGGTAAACAAAGAGACCTCAAAGCCATGGTCGCCGCCCACATGGATGAGATTGGGTTGTTAATTGATAACATTGATAAGAATGGATTCCTGAGGTTTAGAGCCATTGGTGGTTGGAACGAGGTCACGTTAGTTGGGCAGAGGGTCATTATTAAGGCATCAAATGGTAAGAAGGTCAAGGGCGTCATTGGGAGTAGACCTCCTCACGTGACGCCACCTGGTAAGGAGAGGGAGGCCCCTGAGCTTAAGGATTTATTCATCGATGTCGGTGCATCGAGCGAGGAGGAGGTTAGGAAGTTGGGTATTAACGTAGGTTCTGTTGCGGTGCTTGATAGGGAGTTCGAGGTACTCAATGAGAATGTGGTGACCGGTAAAGCCTTTGATGATAGGGTTGGCCTTGCGGTGATGCTTTGGGCAGCTAGGCAGTTGAGGGAGACTGAGGTCACTACTTATTTCGTTGCCACGGTTCAGGAGGAGGTTGGTTTGAGGGGTGCCCAGGTGGCTGCTGATAGGGTATATCCCGATTTAGCGATTGCCCTGGATACGACAATAGCGGCTGACGTACCTGGTGTTGGTGAGAGGGAGTATGTTACGAGGATTGGTAAGGGACCGGCTATAAAGGTTATGGATGGTGGCAGGGGCAATGTGTTTATTGCCCATCCTAAGTTAACGGGTTTCCTTGTTTCGGTCGCTGAGGAGCTGAAGATACCGTACCAGCTCGAGGTGTTGATTGGAGGAACCACTGATGCCTTGGGCATTGCCTTTAGGAGGGACGGTATACCTGCAACCACGATCTCCATACCAACCAGGTATGTGCATAGTCCCGTGGAATTGCTTAACATAAATGATGCCTTAAACGCCGCCAGGTTACTCGCTGAGACGCTGTCGAGGATTAATGAGGCTTTTATTAAGGAGATTAGGGAGAAGTCGGTGAAGGCACTTACGGCTTAGGTAACCTATTCACAATCTCCACTGCCTTATTAATTAATTCCTCAACCCTACCCATGCTCAGGGCTTCACTGTATATCCTAAGTTTTGGCTCAGTACCACTACCCCTAATCAGTAGCCAGGAGCCATCGTCATACACGACCTTGACGCCATCGATTGTGATGAGTCTTGGATTGGGACCGAGCGCACTGAATGCGTTGGCTAATGCTTCCCTATTCTCGTTAACGAACATCTTGGAGTTCCTCATATCAATATCAACCCTCTTGAAATACGCCCTACCATACTTGCCCCTCACATCGTCGATGAGGCCCGTTAAGTCACCGTACTCGGAGGCCATGGCTATTATTAGCGATGCCGTGTATATACCGTCCTTGTCAGGTATGTGCCATGAGTAAACAAGTCCACCACTCTCCTCACCACCCATGTCAACCTCACCATTGAGTATAGCCCTCGCGACGTACTTAACACCGACGGGAACCTCAACAACCTTGAAGCCATACTTAGCCGCTATCCTATCGAGTATGTGCGTTGTCGATACCGTCCTAGCAATACCCTTCTTGATAATGGATGCTGATGCAAGCCTCTCAACAACTATTGGTAATATATCATTGGCGCTTAAGTACCCGTGCCTCTGGTCCACCAGTGCTATCCTATCTGAATCGCCGTCATGTGAAATGCCAACCTCGTATTTGCCGCCCGTCACTTCCTGGATCAGCTCGGGTATGTTCTGGGGCTCTGGGTTTGGATCCCTACCTCCGAAGCTTGGGTCGTAATTACTGTGTATTTCGACAACGTCCATACCAAGTCTCTTCAATATCTCGCTCGTGTAGCCTATCGATGTTGCGTATATCGGATCAACGATCACCTTAAACCTCCTCCTTGGCTTGAACATTTTCGTGACGCTGTCAATAACGTAATTTATGTATTCGGGAGCTGGGTCAACTGTTGGTGCAGGCCTTAACTCAAGATCTCTGACGCTCCTGGCTATATCGTTTGCCTCTTCTTGGTATGTTTTTTCTATTTGGTTTGTGTCTTCTTCCTGGGCTGGTGCCCCTATTCGGCTTATTACCTT
>OFEH01000251.1_pt1 | contig 21291 bp, 23 predicted proteins | sample 1521031 | NCBI WGS metagenome assembly OFEH01 (sample SAMN05518350, study PRJEB24110) | hypersaline lake metagenome | isolation source: Grendel Spring, Yellowstone National Park, Wyoming, USA | place: USA:Grendel Spring, Yellowstone National Park, Wyoming, USA | collected 2011-11-16
ACATAGAAAAATACAACTTTGTAAGACCTCATTGTTCGTTAGGCTATAGAACACCTGCTGAAGTAGCTTATGGTAATGGCATAAAGAATTCTGAGGTAGTCCTATGATGATGTGTTATAATTTTTTTGTGGGTATGTGTTCACGATGTAGTGAACTTATACAATCTTTGCTATTTGGCATAGTAATATAATATAATGAGGAAGATGGATAAATCAAAGGTTGAAAAGATATGTATAACAATACCAAAAGAGCTTGTAGATTTTATAGACAAAAAAGTAGAGCAATCTTATGCATCAAGATCTGAGTTTATAAGAGATTTGGTAAGAGAGGCCATTGTAGAAGATGAATGGAAAGATGAAAACAATGAGCTTATAGGGGTTTTAGTGATAATATATGATCATCATAAAAGAGAGCTTACACAAAAGTTGCTCGATATACAGCACAACCATTATATAAACATTCTATGTACTACGCATATACATATAGATCATAACAATTGCTTAGAAACCATAATGATAAAAGGTCCTAGTCAAACGATAGTAGAAACTGTAAACATCACAGCAGGTCTCAACGGCGTTAAATTTGCTAAGTTGGTAAAAGCTTCAAAACTATAATATATATCATATTACTTTTTTTAAAAAAATATTATAATAAATGATAATTCATTCAGGAGAAGATACAGAATGAAAAGTGCAAAACTTATGCTTTTTGGACTTTTGGTGTTCAACACTCTGGTATGGAGTTTATTCGTAACAAGCTTTTACAATATACCAGGGCTTTTGGCTATAGGAGGTATGGCGTATCTTTTTGGACTAAGACATGCATTTGATGCGGATCATATAGCAGCCATAGACAACACCACAAGAAAACTTGTTCAGGATGGCAAAAATGCCAACAGTGTAGGTTTTTTCTTCTCCCTTGGACATTCAAGCGTTGTTATAGGGTTGTCGGTAGCTCTTATATATTTGCCACAAAAGCTGTAAAAAACTCCATACCCACTTTGCAAAACATGGGAAACATAGTAGGCACTCTCATATCAGCTTTATTTCTAACGCTCATAGGTATTATCAACATATTCATATTTAAAGCCCTATACGATATATATAAAATGTATAAAGAATCTTCTCCTAAATATCAAGAAGAGCTAAACAAGATATTTCAAGAGCTTTTAAACAAAAGAGGTTTTATGGGAAGGTTTTTTAGCTTTTTGTATAAAAAAATAGATGTCCCTTACAAAATGTATATAGTAGGATTTTTGTTTGGTCTTGGGTTTGATACGGCTACAGAAATTGCTATATTTGGTATATCTGTGGCTTTGGCAAAGACAAGTATGAATATATGGAGCATACTGTTGTTTCCACTGCTTTTCACAGCAGGTATGACGTTGATGGATTCTTTTGATTCTTTTATCATGAACAACATATATGCTTGGACCAACAACGACCCTATAAGAAGACTATCTTTTAACCTTGTTATCACTGGTGCTAGTATTTTTATAGCCCTTTTTATAGGCATGCTGGAGTTTTTGCAAATTATAACACAAGAGTTTATGCCAAAAGCTTACTTTACAAATATAGTCAACAGTATTCCCCTTGGTAAAGTTGGTATATTTATTGTGCTTTTTATGATATTTATATTTTTAGGAGCGTTTATTTTCTATGGAAAAGCTATAAAACAAAATATGTATCATACAAGAAAAATAAATTAAAAATATAGCGAGGTTAAGTATCATGGAGGTAAAAATTTTTTTTATGAGAAAAACTTTGTTTTTGGCGTTTTTTCCTTGCGCTTTAGCCTTTGGCGAAAACCTTCCCCCATGGTTTCCTCAATTCTTAGGTATGAAGGCAACATTTGTGGGTCAATACTCTACAAACTTCAACTCCCCTTACGAAGGACCTATGACCTTTGGTAATCCGTATAAAAACAACGGTGGTGGAAGATCAGAAGAGGTAACCCAGTCTTATGGTTTATACACAGGAGCACAGCTTACAAAAGATATCCAAGCTTATCTTGATATACAGCTTTTTAAAGGAAACGGCGTAGGTTATGGTCAAGGAATAGGTGGTTATCCAAACTCCCTTTACATAAGGGCAGGGTCATCTCAATACATAAGACATCCAGGGTATGATAAGAATAGAGGTCCTTTATGGGTTTATGGGCTTAGAGTTAATGCACAGTTTTAGAGCTTTTATCATGCCAAAAGCCTATAAATCTTATAAATTATTAAAAAACCTTTTTAAGGAGGCGATATGTTTAAACACGTATTCGTATGCGTAAATCAAAGACCACCAGGCCATCCTATGGGTTCTTGTGCAGAAAAAGGAAGTAGGGACGTTTATACAGCCTTTGCGGATGCCCTTCAACAAGACCCTCAGCTTATGATGACAGTGGTGGTAACACCAACAGGTTGCCTTGGACCTTGCGGTATGGGACCAACGGTGGTGGTATATCCAGAAGGCATATGGTATGGCGGTGTAAAAAAAGAAGATGTAAACGAAATCATTGAAAGTCATCTAAAGGAAGACAAACCAGTAGAAAGACTTATCATATCTAAAGGAAAACCACCAGGCATGCTTTGATGAAAGCTCTAATACTAAGGCATGTTCAGATAGAGCATGCCGGTGTTTTTAACGACATACTATCATCAAAAGGTATAGATATCAGATATGTAGACCAGGCAAAAGAACTTCCACAAGAAGAGTTTGATATACTTTTTGTGCTTGGTGGTTATATGGGCGTTTACGAAGAGAGCCAATATCCATTTTTAAGTAGAGAGTTTAGAATAATAGAGCATTTTTTAAAAGCCAAAAAACCAATATTAGGTATATGCCTTGGGGCTCAGATGCTTGCACATGTGTTAGGGGAGAAAGTCTACAAAGGACAAAACGGAAAAGAGATAGGATGGTATGAGATAAGAAAAGAAAACGACCATAAATTTTTTAAGGGTTTTCCAGATAAACTTATGGTTTTTCAATGGCATCAAGATACTTTTGACCTACCAAAAAACGCTTTAAGAATATACAGCTCAGATAAGTATCAAAACCAAGCTTTTGTTTATGAAAATGCCGTAGGTCTTCAATTTCATATAGAGCTAACAAAAGACATGATAAAAGAGTGGATAGAAGCCTATGAAGAAGATTTAAAACAAGAAAATATAGAAAAAGACACCCTTATAAAAGAAGATTATATAAAAACCACAAATGAACTATCCTACAAACTAATAGAAAATATGTTCCAATGATAAACTTATTGGAAGATTACTTTGAACTACAAGAAAAATTAAACTTAGAAAAGTATAGAATATCTCAAATTAAATCTTGGGCTTTTAAGAAAAAAATAACCGATATAAACCTCATGACAGATATTCCTAAAAGCCTAAGACAAGAACTAAGAATAGATTTTCACGTGCTAAGCTTAGATTCTTTTGTAGAAGGGGAGGATTCCACAAAGTTTGTTTTTAAAACAAAAGATGGGCACTTTATAGAAAGTGTACTGATAAAAGAAAAAGACCATTATACACTTTGCATATCTACACAAGTTGGCTGTGCGGTGGGGTGTAAGTTTTGCGTTAGCACCATAGGAGGACTTTTGAGAAATTTAAGCTTTTCAGAGATAGTAGATCAGTATTTTTACATATCTATACTAAGAAGTATCTTTATAAGAAATATCGTTTTTATGGGCATGGGAGAGCCTCTTGCAAACTTTGAAAATCTAAAAAAAGCATCTTTTATCTTCCTAAAAGAGTTTGAACTTTCAAAAAGACATATAACTATATCCACTAGCGCCTATACAAACTATATCAAAAAACTAAAAGAAGACAGCTTTTTAAACAAACTAAACCTAGCCATATCCCTAAACGCTTCAGATGATGAAACAAGAAAAGCGCTTATGCCAAATGTAATAGGATCTTTAAAAGAACTTTTTGAGATTTTAAAAACGTACCCATTAGAACCAAGAAGGCGCATCACAATAGAGTATGTGCTTATAAAAGATATAAACAGCTCTTTAAAAGATGCCAAAAACCTTGTAAATCTTCTTAAAAACCTAAAACATAAAATAAAGGTAAACCTAATACCTTACAACGAAAGCCCTATATTACAATTTGAAAGACCAAGCGAAAGCCAAATATACAGATTTCAGCAAGAGCTTTTGAAAAATGATATATCCTGCACAATAAGATGGAGTAAAGGTTTAGAGCTAGCTGCCGCTTGCGGACATCTAAGTAGAATAAGGACTTTTGATATGATAAATATACAATGAGATTTAGCTTTTACGTTAAAGAAGATAAAACCGCCAAAGAATTTGTAGAATACATTGAAAACCAGCTTAAGACTATGGGACAGAAGGTAGTGACAATTGAAGAGGCGGATATATTGGTAGTAGTAGGAGGGGATGGAACTTTTTTAAGTGCCTCTAGAAAGTTTTCGGCTTTTCAAAAACCAATAGTAGGTATAAACTTAGGAAGGCTTGGATTTTTAACGGAGATACCAAAGCAAGATGCTATACGTATGCTAAAACTCATTATAGAAGGCAAATACAAAGTAATAGATAGGATGATGATAGATGTTTATCTAAACGATAAATACTTAGGAGCATACCTAAACGATGCTGTGTTGGCAAGGTCTTATCTTTCAAGGCTTATAGATATAGAAGTTTATCAGCAAGAACACATAATAGTAAAACTAAGGGCAGACGGGGTTATAATATCAACGCCAACGGGTTCTACCGCTTACGCTCTTTCAGCTGGGGGTCCTATACTTACCCCAGAGCTTCAAAACATCTTGCTGGTGCCTATATGCCCACATACAATCTCTATAAGACCTATGGTTTTGTCTTCTGATGCTCTTATAAGCCTAAAACTAGGAGATAAAACAAAAGAAGCATATCTTACGCTTGATGGTCAAGAGTTTTTTAACATAACCCAAAAAGACAATATTTTTATAAAACGCTCAAACACAGTATGCAAAACTATATCTTTAGAACATGTAAGTTTTTTCGATGTAATAAGAGATAAGCTTGGCTACGCTTAATCATTGTTTTATCATAATAAGAATATTAGAATATTCTTATATTCTTAATTTATGATATTATATTATCTTCTATGCGGTTAGAATGTATTAATTATGCTAAATTATTTAATTAGGAGGCGATGAGATGAGATTTAGGTACATGGCGTTTGCGCTGTTAATATTAGCAGATATATCTTTTTCTCAAAGCATAAGTATAGATTATGCCATAAAAGAGGCTCTTAAAAATAACCTAGCAATAAAAGCCAAAAGATACGATATAAAATCAAAAGAATATGAGTTAGAAAGCGTAAAAGGTATGCTATTCCCAAGGCTTAGCTTACAAACATCTTTTAACCGCACCAACATAGCCCCTTGGAGCATAATGAACAGAATGGATACAAGAAGCCTCCAATTTCCTCAGCCACCTCCTCAATTTTTCCAAGCCCCATTTACTACACCCCAAATGGTAGGCGGTGCTTTTGAGTCCATGCAAGACTTCTTTAACAACCCAGGAGCTTCACAGCTTTATCAAACCCAACTAACTTTACAAATACCTATATGGATGGGGGGTAAAGTCCAAGCTTACGAAAGTGCATCTTATCACGCTCTTAAAAGCACCAAAAAAGAACTAAACCAAACAGAACAAGACATTGTTTACAACGTATACAAAGCCTATTTGGGTGGGCTTTTGGCAAAAGAAGGTATAAAATTGGCTACCCAAGCGGTAAACGATGCACAAAAACACGTAGATATGGCTGAGTCTTACTATAAAACTGGTATGGCGCTTTTCTCAGACACTCTAAGAGCAAAAGTATACCTTCATCAAGCAGAGCAAAAACTAGTAGAAGCCAAAAACAACTATAAAACTGCCAAAAGAGCGTTGTTTTTACTAATGGATGAACCCTATAAAGATGTGGATTTAAAAGGAAATCTCTATTGTCCTTCTCATATAGATAGAAATACTCTTGTAAAAGCTGTATATCAAAAACCCCAAATAAAATCTATGGAAGAAAAACTAAGAGCTTTAAAATCCATGAAAAGGGCCTACTTAGCAGATTATCTACCCCAAATAGGGGCCTTTGGTTCTTACTCGCTTTTTGATAACTCAACACCCTTTGGAGCCACTGCCAACGGTTATATGGTGGGAGTTGGTGTAAATTGGAATATCTTTGATGGTTTAACGGCTTTTAATAAGATAAGAAGTTTAAACGAACAAAAGCTTATGCTTAGTTCTTACATAGATTACATGGCAAAAGGTTCAATATTTAAAATAAACAAAGCTTTAGCTGATTACGAAAACGCGCTGACTATGATGAAATATGCAAAAAAAGAAGAAGAGGAAGCAAAAGCCACTCTAAAAGTTATGGACCAAAGGTATAAAGTGGGTCTTGCTAAGATTACAGATGTTATAGACGCTGAAACTCAATACGATAAAGCGAGGTTTGACTTTGCAAAAGCAATGTATGATTGTAATTTAGCCTATATTAAAAGCCTATATCAAGCTGGCCTATTAAACAAGGAGGTAAAGTAATATGAGCGCTCTCAAGAAGTACGTTCTTTATTTTATAATACCAATGGTTGTTATCATACTTTGGCTTGGTGGGTTTTTCGAGCATAAGATTTCTCCTGGTGAAAAGCCCCTAAAACCAAAGGTTATTTCAAATGTAAAAGTTATAACAGTATCCTCTTCTACACCTATAGAAGAAGAGTTTGACGGTGTAGTGAGCGCTAAAAACCACGCTGCTATCTCCACAAGGCTTATGAGCAAAGTGATAGGAGTATATGTAAAAGATGGGGATTGTGTAAAAAGAGGACAGCTTTTGGTAAAACTTGATACAAAAGATATATCAAGTATGGTAGCTCAAGCAAATTACGGAGCCAAACAAGCTGAGGACCAGATGAAAGCAGCCGAAGCTAACTTACAAGCTATCTCAAAAACCTATCAAAGATTTCAAAAGCTTATAAAAACAGGAGCAGTAACAGAGCAAGAGTACGATGAGGTAAAAGCTAAGTACGAAGCAGCAAAGGCTATGGTAGAACAAGCCAAAAACGCTATAATGGCTGCAAAAGCTGGAGCATCTGCCGCCGGGGCAAACTTAGCCTATGCAAATATAACAGCTCCTTTTTCAGGATGCATATACATGAAAAATGTAAACGTTGGAGATATAGCAGCTCCTGGTATGCCTCTTATGATGATAGATAAACCACCATACAGAGTAGATGTGGCATTACCAGAAAAGTATATAAACAAAATAACACCAGGACAAACGTTAAAAGTATATATAGGTGGTATAGACAAAACAGTGGAAGGTACTGTAAAAGAAGTATCCAAAGCTTTAAACCCTATGTCTCATACGTTTGATGTAAAAATAGATATACCAAACCAAGATGGCATCACAAGCGGGCTTTACGCAAAAGTTTATATTCCTAAAAGCCAAGAAACTGTCGTTACTATACCAAAGGATGCACTGTTTAAATGGGATGATATAGATGCGGTATGGCTAGTAGACAAAAACAACATAATCCATATGCAGTTTGTAAAGCTTGGTCAAAAGGTAGGCGATAGCTACGTTGTACTATCTGGTTTAAAACCAGGCGATAGAATAGTGGAAGGAAACGTATACAACGTTTGCGATAAATGCAAGATAGGAGAGTAATATGTACGGGATAGCCGGAAGAATAGCAAAATACTTTATAGATTCCAAACTTACACCTATAATGATAATAGCGCTTTTGGCTCTTGGTATATTTGCAGTGGTAACAACACCAAAAGAAGAAGACCCAGATATCGTAGTACCAATGATAGATATTATGATACCGTATCCAGGTGCTACTCCAAGAGAAGTAGAAAAAAGAGTGGTTACACCGTTAGAGAAGAAGCTTTGGGAATTAAAAGATATATCTTATATTTATAGCGCTTCTGGTGATGGTTATGGTCTTGTGACCGCAAGGTTTCACGTTGGCACAGACCCTATAAAAGCACTTGTGCAGTTAAATGCCAAAATGATGGCATCTTTAAACTTAGTACCTCCAGGTGTTCAACTTCCACCTCTTATAAAACTAAGATCCATAGACGATGTGCCAATAATGACACTTACCCTTTGGGGAAAAGGCTATGACTATTATTCTCTAAGAAGGATTGCAGACACATTAGACAACGAGCTTAAAACTGTCCCAAACGTAGCTCAAGTAAAAATCTACGGTGGTCAACCAAGAAAGCTGAGGGTGCTGTTAGACCCAGCTAAAGAAGCGGCTTACGGTCTTTCTCCAGCTTATATAGTACATATCATCCAAGAGGCAAACCAAGAGCTTCCAAGCGGTTATGTAAATCAAAACAATACACTTTACTATGTAAAAACCGGAAACTTTATCAGATCTAAACAAGACTTAGAAGATTTGGTGGTAGGATGGTACGGTGGAAAACCAGTTTATCTAAGAGATATAGCCACGATTACAGATGGTCCAGGTGGTATACACGATTACGTAACTATGGGCTTTGGCGCTGCTTCTAAACGCTATGGCTCTCCTATGTATCCCGCTGTTACTATCTCGATAGCAAAAAGAGCAGGTACAAACGCAGTGAATGTAGCTAACGATGTACTTAAAAAGATAGATTCTTTAAAAGGTACTGTCATTCCATCAAGCTTACACATAACCGTTACAAGAAACTACGGGAAATCTGCTCAAAACAAATCAAACGAACTTATAGAGCACTTATTTATAGCCACAGCGTCTGTTATACTTCTTATAGCGGTAGCTCTTGGTCTTAGAGAGTCTCTTATAGTAGCAATAGCTGTACCTGTAACCCTTGCATTTGCATTATTCTTTAGCAAGCTTTACGGTTTTACTATAAACAGGGTTACGCTTTTTGCTCTTATATTCTCAATCGGTATATTGGTAGACGCTGCTATTGTAGTGGTAGAAAATATTCATAGATGGTTTGAGTTTTTCCCAGAACTTCCAAAACACGATGCCATAATAAGAGCCACCGATGAAGTAGGAAACCCTACCATACTTGCAACCCTTACCATCATAGCCGCTTTGATGCCCATGGCTTTCGTGGGTGGTCTTATGGGTCCTTATATGAGGCCAATACCGGTAAACGCTAGTGCAGCAATACTATTTTCTTTGTGGGTTGCTTTTACCATAACTCCTTGGGCAGCCTACAGACTTATAAAACATGGACACGAAAATCATGATAAAAGCGAAAAACCTGTAATAAACATAAAAGAAACTATATTTTGGAAACTATACTGCAAGATGGTAGAACCCCTTCTTATATCAAAATCAAAAAGAGTTTTATTTTATATAGCCGTTTGGTCTTTATTGGGTATATCTGTATTTCTTATACTAAGTAGAGCTGTTATAGTAAAAATGCTTCCTTTCGACAACAAATCAGAACTATCAGTAGTCTTAAACATGCCAGAAGATACCACGGTAGAGCAAACATATTTAGTAGCAAAGAAGATAGCTGATTATATTGCAAAACAAAAAGAGGTAAAGTACTATCAAATATACGCTGGAGTCCCAGAGCCTTACGATTTTAACGGCCTCGTAAGACACTATTATCTAAGAACAAGACCTTACTATGCACAAATAGCCATAGAGCTTGTGGGAAAAGACAAAAGAAAAATGGAATCTCACGCTTTTGCTCAATCCATAAGACCTATGGTACAAAAAATAGCTTATTCTATGGGTGCATCTTACGTAGGTGTAGCGGAAGTCCCACCAGGCCCACCAGTTTTAGACCCAATAGTGGCTCAGATATACGGCCCAACGCTTTCTTCTCAAAGAGCCTTTGCTATGCAAGTTTTAAAGCTTTTTAGAAAAGATAAAGAAATAACAGACAGCGGTATATACTTAGAATCAAACGCTCCCCAAATAGATTTTGTTATAGATCAAGCAAGGGCGGCCCAGTTTGGAGTTTCAAAAAAGGATATAGTAAGGACTCTAAGAGTAGCAACCGCTGGTTATAATGCTGGTATCATCCAGTCCACAGACACGGAAGCAGTACCTATAGAAGTAAGGATAGCAAGACCCTATAGAACGCTTCAAAACCTTGAAAACTTAGAAATACCAAACAAACAAGGTCAGCTTATACCACTATCAAACCTCATCAAAATAGTAAAACACCCTATACACAAAACCATATATCACGAAAATTTAAGAAGAGTAGTATATGTGGTAGGAGATGTGGCAAAAGGTGCAGGTGCCCCGTTTTACAGCATATGGGACATAAGGAAAAAGGTTTTGAGTATACCTAACCCGTATGGCCATGTATCAGAGCTTTGGATGTCTTTCCCAAAGATTGCAAATCATATATATGTAAGATGGGGCGGTGAGATGTATATTACTTTGCAAGTGTTTAGAGATCTTGGCATTGCTTTTGCAGGTGCTCTTTTTATCATCTATATCCTCATAGTAGGATGGTTTAAGGACTTCAAAACCCCTGGTATCATCATGTCTCCTATTCCACTAACTTTAGTTGGTATAGTCCCAGGACACTTTATACTACACGCTTTCTTTACAGCCACTTCTATGATAGGTTTTATAGCTTTAGCTGGTATAATCCTTAGAAACTCTATACTTCTTGTGGAATTTGCAGAACAACGTATAAGAGAAGGAGTACCTCTTCATGTGGCTGTGGTAGAAGCCGGTGTCATAAGAACAAGACCTGTACTTTTAACAGCAGCAGCCCTTATAGTTGGTGCTTTTGTTATCATATTTGACCCGATATTCAACGGTCTTGCCATATCCCTTATTTTTGGTACAATAGCCTCCACTGCTCTTAGCTTGGTGCTTATCCCAGTTATGTATTATGGGTCTAAAGTAAAAGGCCTTCCACCAGAAGCTTGCCCATTGCCAGAAGAAATAAGCAAAGATTTAAGAAGTTAATTAAGATCTTAGAGCCCTTCCAGGGGCTCTTTTATCTTATAATAAATATATGATTAAAATAGGGATATCTCTTATAGTCCTTGGATTTATAAGCATATTTTTATTTGATAAGGATATAACGTATTTTTTGTATGTCCATAGGGATAGTTTTTTGGCTTTTAAAAGCTTGATAAAACTTATTACAACGCTTGGGCATTTTGATATTGTTTTTTATGCATGTACGGTGCTTATGCTAATTAGTTTTTATGTTAAAAGCCTAAGAAAGTATATACTCTTAATATCAGTTTGTCTTGTGCTTTCAGATAGCGCTATCATGCTGTTTAAGTTTATATTTGGTAAAGCAAGGCCTGAGCTTTTTCTTAAAAAGGGTATATATGGGTTTTACTTTTTTAAAAGCAATAAAAATTACTCTTCTATACCTTCTGGACATACGCTCATAAACAGTTCTATAGCTTTTAGTGTTTATCTTAAAAACAAAAAACTAGGGTTTTATCTTATACTTTGGTCAACATTGGTGGGTATATCAAGAATACTTCTTTTTATGCATTATCTTGGAGATGTGCTTGTGAGCTTTGGTATGGGATGTCTGATATCTATTTTGGTTATAAAGTTAGAAAAGCTTTATCTTTCTTCTTTGTAGTGTTCAAGCTTTAAAAATAATAAAGATAGTATACCAAGTATAGAAGAAGATAAAAGCAAAAACACATGGGTTATAAAACCAAGATCCAAAGACGTTTTTAAAGATATATCAGTTAGCTTTGATGGTATAGAAAAACCAAACTCGTAAGTGCCAAGACCCATAACACCGTTTATAGGCAATATAGAGCTAAGTTCTGATACCACATAAGAGGGCAATATATCAAAAAATCCCATAGGTATGATGTTTTTTGCCATTGTATAAAAGCCAAGAAACTTAAAAGCAAAAGATATCACAGAGATAAAGTAAAGCTTTATGGCGGTTTTGCTTTCAAAATGAGTAGAGAGATTTTGTTTTAGGGATTTTAAAATAAATATATTTGGTAAAATAGCTATAGTATGCTTTAGTAAAAACACCATTATGAGACCAAATACGACGATAAAAGCCGCAAAATAAAACTTAAAGAAAAAACCAAAGAAAAACCCAAGCAAAGCAAGTCCATCCATCAGTCTAGCCAAAGCAAATATCCAAAAGGATTTAGTAAGGTTTATACCACGCTTTTTAAGCATGTAAAAGAAACTAAACTCTCCAGTTCTAGCCGGTAGTATATTGTTTAAAAAAATATGGATGTTGTTTATAAGAAAAAAATCAAACATATTTATATCTTTTATCATACTATGCCATCTGTAAGCTCTCAAAAAAGAACTAACTGCGTAAAGCAAAAAACCAACTCCTATATAAAATATATTTAATTTTGAAAAGCTTCTCTCAAAATTGGTAAAGCCAACGGTTTTATAAAAGATGTATAAAAATAGTACGCTTAAAAGAAAAGAAACCAGTATTTTAATTTTCATCAATATTTTCTATATTTATTGCATCCTTTATCCTATAGGGTTTTATATCTTGAGATTCGTAGTAAGTTCTTATAATAACTTCTGCGATTATTCCAGTAGATATAAACTGAAGACCAGATATAATAAGAAGGACTGTCAAAAACAAAAGAGGTCTTTGACCTATCTCTTGATTGTTTATAAGTTTATCGTAGGTAAGATAAAGCCCAGATAAAAATCCAAGGCTAAAAAGTATAAAACCTATACCACCAAAAGCATAAAGGGGTTTGTTTATATACTCATTTAAAAACTTTACCAAAAATATATCAAGTATAACCCTTATCGTACGCCCTATACCGTATTTAGATTTACCGTAAAGTCTTGGATGATGACTCACAGGCACTTCTGTTATCTTAGCCCCTAAGCCCTTAGCCAAAGCAGGCAAAAATCTATGCATATCTCCGTATAGCCTAAAATTCTTTGCTATATCTTTTTTATAGGCTTTTAACGAGCATCCATAATCATGAAGATAAACACCTGTAGCGTTTGAAATTATATAATTGGCAATTTTAGAAGGTAGTGTCCTTGAAAAAAACGGGTCTTTTCTATCTTTACGCCAACCGCTTACCACGTCGTATCCTTCGTTTATCTTTTCAATGAGGATCGGGATATCTGCTGGGTCGTTTTGAAGATCTGCATCCATAGTAATGACTACATCTCCAGAAGCGTGCTGAAAACCTGCAAACATGGCTGCTGTTTGTCCATAATTTCTTTTAAAGCTTATTACCTTTAAACGCTTATCTTTTGAGGCTATTTCCTTTAACTTGTTAAAAGTGTTGTCGGTGCTTCCGTCATCTACCGCTATTATTTCATAATCGTAAGGAAGCTTATTCATAGTGTTTAGTATTTTTTCGTAAAGCGTTCCTACGCTTTCCTCTTCGTTGTAAATTGGTATTACTATAGAAATTTTCATATGATACCCGCTTTTTTAACAGAGTATTTTCCTTCAGAATGCATATAAACCGCTATGGCGTTATCCTCTTCTTGTATATCGCTTACCACAAAATCTAAAAAATTTATCTTTTTAAGTTCTTCTATGCTTTTTATATCTTTTTCAACTATATATCTCATTGTGTAAGCTTTTACCAAAGAACTATCTTTCATAGGTTTATCCTTTATCATGTATTTAAAGTTTACAACCTTTGTTTCTTTTGGTAAGAGCCTATCAAAAGAGCTTGGTAGAAAGTTAAACACAATAAAATCATCGTTAAGTATATATCTTTTTATATCTTCTTTCCAAAAACCCATAGACTTATACTGACAAGAAACATCCCATTTGCAAACTTTGTCCTCCGGTGATAGCATACCCATTATGGGATGTAACACTATCGTTCTTTCAAAAATTCTCTCTTTTACAGCTTTTGGCATGACATGCATATGAAGCCCTTCCCAAAACTTATCTTTGGATATTCTCCAAAGAGCCCCACCCTCTTTTGATTTTTTAGCTTTTAAAAGCTTAAACGCTTCATGCCTTTTTTCTTGCAAAAAAGAAAATTTTCCATCGGTAAACAAGTTTTCTTTACAATCCAAATCAGAATAAGCACTATACTTGTTGGCACATCTTGTAAGATAAAGCACTCTCATAGCTTTCTCACCTCATAGCTTGTATTTTTCTTTAAAATTAGAAAGTATTTTAAGACCCACTTCTTGGCTTTTTTCTGGATGAAACTGCAAACCCACTACGTTCTCGTATTCTATAGAAGATGCAAAATCAACGCTATAATCGGTGTAAGTGGAGATTGTATCTTTATCCTGAGGATTTACGTAATACGAATGCACAAAGTATACAAAAGCCCCGTTTTCTACACCTTTGAACACGCCATCATCTTTTTTTATCCAAAGCTGGTTCCAGCCTATATGAGGTATTTTAACACCGACGGGAAACAACCTCACGTCTCCTTTGAAAATAGAAAGTCCTTTATGTTCACCAAACTCATAGCTTTTTTCAAACAAAAGCTGATATCCAAGACAAATACCTATAAAAGGTTTGCCTGATTTTATAAAAGCTATTATGTCATCTATGATATCTAAATTTTTAAGATTATCCATCGCATCTTTAAAAGCTCCAACACCCGGAAGACAAAGAGCATCAGAAGTTTTTATTTGATCTTTGGTGTTTATTATCTTAGGGTTTAAACCCACTTTGTCAAAAGCCTTAAAAACGCTTCCAAGGTTTCCCATGCCGTAATCTATTATACCTATCATAGGCTTTTGTTTATAACATAAACTATTTTTTCTAAATCCTCCTGAGAAAGGTAAGGGTGCACTGGTATACTAAAAAGCTCCTTTATATATTTGTTGGCGTTATCAAGAGGAAGATGCAAAGCATCTCTTAAGCTTGCCAACGTATAAGTGTAATATACCCTTACGTCTATATCCTCTTTTTTAAGAGATTCTATTATATGATCTCTATTTTTGTGCCTTAACGTGTAAAGATGATAAACGTGATGGGAGTTTTCTCTTTGTTTTGGTTTTATGAGCTCATCGGATAGATGCTTGTTGTAGTACTCTGCGTTTTTTATACGCTTATCGTTTTGTTCTTTTAGTCTTTGAAGTCCTAAAAATCCTAAGGCAGCCTGAAACTCTGTAATTCTTAAATTTAAGGCCGGTGAATCTCCAAAGTCTATAAGGGCGTTTACAGCTTTTAATATAGACTCATCAGAAGACGATATTGCACCACCTTCTCCCATTGGAACATTCTTAGAAGCATAAAAACTAAAAGCCCCCACATGTCCTATAGCTCCAGCCATTTTACCCTTAAAAGATGCTCCGTGAGCTTGGGCTGCATCTTCTAAAACATATATGTTGTATTTATTTGCAAGCGACATAATTGAATCCATATCAGCCATGCCACCGTAAAGATGCACCGGTATTATACAAACTGGGTTGTATTTTTTTATAGCATCTTCTAGTTGATTTACATCCATTGTATAATACTCATCTACATCCACCACCACCGGTATACCACCTGCCAAAATCACCGTGTCTATCGTAGCCATAAAGCTAAGAGCAGGTACTACAACATGTTTACCTTCAACGTTTAAGGCTTTTAATATCACGTATAAAGCAGCTGTACCAGAACAAACCGTATAAACTTTTTCTACACCTAAAAACTGTGCAAAAGCTTCAGAAAATTTTTTGGTCCATGGTCCTCTTGTTATATAACCAGAAAGCACTATCTCTGATAGGACTTTTGCATCTTCTTCCGTAAACCTAGGCTCAATTATCTTTATCATTCTAATATTTTACATGAGTTTGCTACAAAATTTCTATTTTTATAAAAAATGTTATATAATATTTTACAAGGAGATGTTATGATTAAGAGCTATATACAAACTGCCAAGATATATCTATTTTTAATATTTATGAGCACGTTGGTAAGCGTGGGTTTATCAAGAGCAGAGCAGGTTTATGTAAAACTGGGTAATTTTTCTTACTTTGACGCATACATACCCATTTATATAACCGCTGGACAGAAAGTAACCTTTACCTTAAGACCAATGGATGCTTATGGAAACTTCATAAATAATTTCTCTTATTACGATAAGAAATTTCTTATAAGAAGCACAGGAGAGTTAGCAGTAGATCCAGCTTTATTTTCTTCAAAGGATTTCAAAGATGGTTCTTTTAGTATAACCATAGAAGACAATAAAGCGGGTGTGGCTACTTTATCAATACTGGAAGGCTCTTATCCAGTTCCTATAAAAAACGAAGCCACTGGCAGTATGATGCCTGTGGTTAGCATAAAAGTAGTCAATGGTCCTGTCTATAAGTTCGCTATAGAAGCGCCTTCTACAGTAGAAGCGGGTAGGGATTTTGTAGCTAAGGTTATCGCTTTAGACAAATATGGAAATGTGGTTAAAAATTATGCTTCAATAGGCTCTGACGTTGTAATAGAGCTTAAAACACCAAGCGGTACACTTCCTTACACGGTTCATGCTTATAAGTTTAAAAACGGTATAGCTAATATCGTATTAAGATACGACACACCTTCTAAAGTAGCTATAGACGCTTACGAAGTAAACAACCGTAAAATATCAAGCCAAGATTATTATGTAGATTTATATTCACCAAAACCATCCAGATTTAAAGTAGAGATTCCAGAAAGTACTATAAGTGCCGGTGAGCCCTTTGAAGTATACGTTACAGCCTACGATCAAGATGGTCAAGTTATAAGAAATTACAATATAGTGGGTAAAACTGTTCACCTTGTAGCAAGTGGTACTGGCAAGCTTATTCCAGATGTAATACCCCCAGAGGATTTCATAAACGGCACAGCAAAGGTAAGCCTTATATATACGAAATCGGAGCCAATTACAATATCTGCATACATAGAGGGTATGGCACCCAAAAAACCGACTCAAGCTGTCCAAAAAGAAGTTACAAAGCTACAACCCAAAAGCATACCAAAGCCTAAGAAGAAAGAAGTGGTAAAACCACAAAAAAATATTTATAAAGAAGTGGCTTCTTTAGAGTTTCCGAAAGCTTATGGATCCATAAGAAAATACGATTACAGCATCAAGTTTGTGGACGGCAGAAGAATAGGTATAATAGATGTATTCTTCATAAGAAGAATAAAACATCCAATAGCCAGGACTGTAAAACCTTTATACTTTGGAAAAGAAGCTTTTGGCAGGTTAATAGTTCAAAACGGTAAAGATACCGTTGTTATTGTGCTTGTGCCGGAAAAAGAAGACCTATATGTAACAGATATAAAAAAAGCACAACAACAGCATGGATATAACCATAGAAAGGCCAAGACCTTAAAGGAGTATTAGTATGTTTGATTTTACTGAAGAGCAAATTAAAAGATATGCAAGACATATAATATTACCAGAAGTAGGTGGTGTTGGACAAAAAAAGATAAGCCAAGCCAAAATTTTGGTAATAGGTGCCGGTGGGCTTGGATCACCAGCTATATATTACTTAGCGGCAGCTGGGGTTGGTACACTTGGCATTGTAGATTTTGATAAAGTAGACTATTCAAATCTCCAAAGGCAAATTATTCATACAGAAGATAGGGTAGGAATGCCTAAAGTTGAATCTGCCGCCATGACGGTAAAAGCCCTAAACAAAGATGTAAACGTTATCACTTACAACACCATGATAAACAAAGACAACGTAATGGATATTATAAAAGATTACGACATCATATTAGATGGTACCGACAACTTTCCCACAAGGTTTTTAATAAACGATGCTTGCTATTTCTTAGGTAAAAAGCTTGTGTCAGCCGCGATGCTCAGATTCGAAGGCCAAATAACCGTATTTAACTACGAAGATAAGGAAAACTCTCCTTGTTATAGGTGTTTGTTCCCAGAACCACCGCCCCCGGGGCTTGTGCCCACTTGCCAAGAAGCTGGCATACTCGGTTCTATCGGTGGTATAATGGGTGCAATACAAGCCACAGAAGCTTTAAAACTTGTAATAGGCTGTGGAGAGCCCCTTATAGGTAAACTGCTTATCATGGATGCTTTGTCTATGGATTTTAGAAAAGTAAATCTAAGAAAAGATAAATCTTGCCCGCTTTGCGGAGAAAACGCTCATATAAAAGAGCTAATAGAATATGAACAAACCTGCGATGTTCATTTTTAGGAGGTTTAGATGGAAAAGAAATGGCGCACCGGTATCACTCTTCACAAAGGCGAAGACACCTATATAAGAGGTTACAAGCTATTAGACTTAGTAGGTAACCTTAGCTTTTCACAAGCTATATATCTCATATTAAAAGGTGAGCTGCCATCTGAAAAAGAAGCCAAGATGATGGATGCTATCTTTGTATCTGTAATAGACCACGGCATAGCTCCACCTTCTGTAATAGCTGCAAGAGCTGTAGCCTCTGGTGGCAACACGCTAAACGTAGGAGTAGCCGCTGGTGTTGCGACATTTGGTTCTGCTCACGGTGGGGCTTTGGAAGATGCTATGAAGTTTATGCAAGATAACATAAACAAAAATATAGAAGAGCTTGTAAAAGAATATCTTGAAAATAAAAAACCAATACCTGGTTTTGGACATAAATACTATAAAGAATTTGATCCAAGAACAAAGAGGTTGATGGATATAGCTAAATCTTTGGGCTTTTACGATAAATATTGTGCTTTTGCCGAAAAAGTAGAAGAAGAAATATTTAAACAAAAAGGCAAAAAGCTTGTACTAAACGTAGACGGTGCCATAGCTGCCGTTACATCGGAAATGGGGTTTGATTGGAGGCTTGGTAAAGGATTTTTCATAATAGGAAGGGTTCCTGGGCTTGTAGCTCATGTATACGAAGAACTTACCAAAGAAAAGCCTTTTAGCAAGAGATTAAACGAAGAGGAAGAAACCGAATACACCGGGATAGAACCAAGAGAGCTTCCTCAAGAGTTTAAAAAGTTTTAATGATTTTAAGGGTAAAAGTAAAACCAAACGCAAAAACCGCTTCGGTGGAGCAATTAGAAGACAAAAGCTTAAAAATAAGCATAAAAGCTCCGCCGGTGGACGGTAAAGCAAACGAAGAACTCATTAACGTGTTATCGGAATTCCTAAAAGTGTCAAAATCTAAGATACACATAAAAGCAGGGAAAAGCTCAAAAGAAAAACTTGTGGAAATATATGATTAAAAAGCTACTTATAGCAAATAGAGGCGAAATCGCCGTAAGAATTATAAGAACCGCCAAAGAGATGGGCATAAAAACCGTGGCCATATACTCCGAAGCAGATAAAAATTCCCTACACGTAGAAATGTCTGATGAAGCAATATGCATAGGCCCGCCGAAGGCAGCCGATAGCTACTTAAATATTCCTTCTATAATGGCAGCCGCAGAAGTTACAAAAGTAGACGCCATACACCCAGGATACGGCTTTTTGTCGGAAAATCCAACATTTGCAGAAATAGTTCAAGCTAGCAATATAAAGTTTGTGGGACCACCTTCAGAAGTTATAGAATTAAGCGGTGATAAGGTAAAGGCCAAGGAGATAGCAAAGAAAGCTGGAGTACCGGTAGTACCAGGAAGCGACGGTGAAGTAAGCTTTTTAGAAGCAAAGGAGATAGCTCACAAAATAGGATATCCAGTTGTGTTAAAAGCGGCAGCCGGTGGTGGTGGTAGAGGCATAAGGATAGTAAGAGACGATAAAGAGCTTCTTGAAGTGATGCAAACAGCTATGGCAGAAGCAAAAAATGCCTTTGGAGATGAAAGGATATATATAGAAAAATACCTTATAAACCCAAAACATATAGAAGTACAAATACTATCTGATGGGAAAAACGTAATAACCTTAGGAGAAAGAGAATGCTCTTTACAAAGAAGGCATCAAAAGATAATAGAAGAATCGCCTTCTGCTTCAATATCTGATTCTGAAAGAGAGCTGCTATACGAATACGCTATAAGGTTTGCAAAAGCTATAAACTACATAGGAGCTGGCACTGTAGAATTCCTCTACACAGAAGGGCAATTTTATTTCATAGAAATGAACGCTCGTATACAAGTAGAACATCCCGTGACCGAGATGACTACAGGAATAGACATAGTGTCTTATCAGCTTTTAATAGCGGATGAAGGTGAGCTTGATATAGACTCTATAAAACCAAAAGGCTATGCTATAGAATGTAGAATAAATGCAGAAGACCCTATTACTTTCATGCCATCTGTAGGTGTTGTTGAAAAACTAAGACTACCAGGGGGGTTTGGAGTAAGAGTAGATACTCATCTTTACCAAGGCTACAGCATACCCCAATATTACGACTCTCTTTTAGCCAAAATAATAGCTTATGGTAAAAATAAAGAAGAAGCTATAAATCGCATGAAAAGAGCTATTAACGAAACAAAAATAGAAGGAAAATCTCTAAAATCAAACTTAGATCTTCACAGAAAACTTTTAGACACAACAGAGTTCAAAAAAAATGAGCATCATGTAAGATTTTTAGAAAACATGATATAATTTGGAAAATGAAGTTTAAGAAGCTTGTTTTTTTAGCTTTTAACGTTATAACGCTTAGTTTATTACTAAATAGCTGTGCTTCAACGCCTCATCACTTAAAATACTTACCCTATTCAACACCATCTCAAAATCTAAACTATGCATCAAAAGGTAGCCTGTACGTACCAGATAGTCCTATGGCTAATCTTTACAGCGACCAAAGGGCTTTTGCAGTGGGGGATTTGGTACACATCCTTGTTTCAGAAAGCGTAAACGCCGTAGAAAGTATATCAAATCAAACTCAACGTTCAAGTACATTCAACGACGCTATCTCCTCGTTTTTTGGACTTCCTTCAAGTACTCTTAGAAATTAGGGGTTGGAGCAAGCTCAAACGCACAGCAAAAAGCTCAAGGCACAGAATCTCAAAGCGGGGTTTTTACTACTACTATTACAGCTTATGTAAAAAGAGTTTACCCAAATGGCAACCTTCTCATAGAAGGTCATAAAATTATATATCTAAACAACGTAGAAAGGGTAATTACGTTAAGGGGTATCGTAAGACCTCAAGATATAGACAACACAGATACCGTCCCAAGCCAGGATATAGCAAACTTAGAGATTTTATACCAAGGCCATGGTTATCTAGTAAATGGCTCTCAACCAGGATGGCTAGCTAGATTTTTGGCAAAGATCCTCCCCTTTTAAAATAAAATCATTGACTTTTTTCATAAATATCAATAATATGATATCGAAGGAGAGCTTATGGGAATTTCTGAGATAGTAGGCGTGATAACGCTTATTGGTATAGTGGTGTATTTTATATGGATGTTTGTTTACGATCCAAAGGATGAATCCGATAAAGTCTTAGATTACGATGAGCAAGAGGATGTATAAGTTCAGATAGACTGTGAACACTTACCTTGTTAAAATATTCCTTAAAATTTTAAGAGGAGGTAAGTGTGT
>OFEH01000255.1_pt1 | contig 21001 bp, 34 predicted proteins | sample 1521031 | NCBI WGS metagenome assembly OFEH01 (sample SAMN05518350, study PRJEB24110) | hypersaline lake metagenome | isolation source: Grendel Spring, Yellowstone National Park, Wyoming, USA | place: USA:Grendel Spring, Yellowstone National Park, Wyoming, USA | collected 2011-11-16
TTCTAATGTAGGATATTGATAAGGATTATAATTTAAACTAGAATATGTATATTCATTAGAATTTACTGTATAAGTATCTAATAATGTTAAAGGAGCCCATACTTGATTAGAATTATATATATAATATCCTGTTTGTGCATAAGATGAATTAACAATTAAATATGAATAGACTGTTCCTCCATATGTCGAGAAAGATGTAGAATTTAATACTCTATTTGTTACTGCAGATTTTAAAAAAGTATCCGGTCCATTAATAATATAATAATCAAATTCTACAAATGTAGATAAATTAGATGCTGGTGTATAACCACTACTAGTATTTCCAATATACTCAGCATAAATTTGTTGATTTGTATTTCCAAATAATGCTATTACATTTGCACCTGCTCCCCCAGTATTATACCAAGCTTCTTCAACAATTAAAGGAATTTTAGGAATATTCCAATTATTTGGAGGTAAAATATAAGTACCTTCAGATTGTCCATCATTTAGCATTTCAATACCATTCGAAGTTGCTTGAGGTACATAGAAATTCGGTACTCCAAGAGCCAAATATCCACCCCATCCATCAAATGTATTATTAAAATATCCATATACTATAAATGTATAATTTCCATTATCATATCCTGAAATTACTTGAGAAGAAGCACCTACATAAGGATAATATTGAGAATAATAATTTGAAGAAGTATTTCCTATGTTCATATATATTGTTACATTTGAATTAGCAGGAATTCCTTGAGGTATATTTATCCACCATACATCACAGTATACTCCATTATAATTTAATTGTCCTTCATACCATGAATATAAAATATTTCCAGAACTATTTACAAAATAAACATTCTGTCCATTTGAATCTATTTCATTAAATATAGTAGCATTATTTATATATGCAAAATTAGGACCTATATTAATATTTCCATTACATATTGCTATATCCTGTTGGAAAGGTGTTGGCATTGCTTGAGATTGAGTATTTGTTATAGTAATTGAATACCATTGAGAATATACAAATCTTGATATTAAAATAACCATTAATCCAAATATAAATACCTTTAATAATTTCATTATTTTATTATAGTATTGTTTACTTATAAAATTTATCATAAGGTATAATTTACATAAATGGAAATTGAAATTTTTCAATAGATAATTACCTTCTATAATAAAAAATCTTATTTATTGTATTATCCTACAATTATCCCATAATATGTAACAATTTTTATTATATTAAAATATAGTAATTGAAGTACACAATTAGATTGCCCATTTGTTAATGTAGAACATACAGTTATATTTCCATTATTTGAATATGGTAATTGTAAATTAAATGAATAATAATTTGTATTTACATTACTATTTGAATATATATTATTGTTATTATAATATATATTTATTGATTGAATATTTTGATTTGATCCATTTACTGAAATTGTTGTATTTATATTTTGGTTTGTTGCATTTAATATATTAATATCTATAATTGGAACTGTTATTCCTGATAAAGGTATATTTAAATTAATTGCATTTGAATTAACACAATTTCCATTATAGCATCCTTGTGCATATACTGAATAACTTCCTGGATTAGATAATATACATTCTGAATTAATAACCTGGAATGCTGCATAACTATCATAACAATATGGAGAATTATTCACATATAATGTATAATTTTGGGCACAACCTGTTATATAAATATTATATGAATTTTGAAAGTTTGAACTTTGCTGAGATGATATAGAAATTTGCTGACCTATATTATATGTATAAGTTGCTGATGCTGAAGATCCTGAAGTTGAAGCTATTACTGTTACTGAATATGAACCTGGAGATGTTGATGAAGATGAATTTACATATAATGTTGTTGAACAAAAAGGTCCACTAGTAGTACATGAAGATGGATTAAATGAACACGTAATACCAGAAGGTGCTGAACAAGAAAAAGTAACTGTTACAGAACTACTGGTAGGATTACATAAATATGCTGTTACTGTTGATGATGTTTGATCACCTGGACAGAGTAGAGGAGAACTTGAAGGATTTAATTGAACAGATGAGACTGAAACTATAGTTTGTGTAGAAATACTAGGCATTACACCATTTGGAGGATATGCTCTAGCTACAACCCATTCTATATATTGATGTGCTGCACCTGCACCTATTTCTAATGTACCATATTGGAAAGGATTATAATCTAAATTAGAATATGTATATCCTACATATCCAACAAGATATCCAGTAATAATTTCTGTATAAGTATCTAATGATGTTAAAGGGGCCCATGCTTGAATAGCAGAAGTAGAATAATATCCTGCTTGTACATAAGATGAATTAACAATTAAATATGAATAAATCGTTCCTCCCTCATTATTGAAAGAGGTGTAATTTAAATATTGATTTGTTACTGCAGATTTTAGCATGGCTGCCTGACTTAAAGGTGGTTTCTGTCCATCATAATATTCAAATTGCACAAATGTAGATAAATTAGGTGCGGGTGTAGGGCCACCACAAGTAGTATAACTTCCTCCTGTTACATTTGTCCCATTACAACTGCCGGAAACTATTGGAGATGCAATACCAGAAGCATTAAATTGTTGACTTGTATTTCCAAATAATGCTATTACATTTGCATCTGCAGTATAAGGAATATAATACCAAGCTTCTTCAACAATTAAAGGTATTTTTGGAATATTCCAATTATTTGGAGGTAAAATATACATACCTATCTCTTCACCAGAAGGTGATACTTCAATACCATATGAAGTTACTGTAGGGGAAGAAGATCCAGAATAAATATATACACTCCATCCATCAAATGTATTATTAAAGTATCCATATGCTATAAATACTTTTTGTCCATTATCATATTGCATAGTTCCTATAACTTGTGCATTAGTTCCTACATATGGATAATATTGAGAATAATAATTAGCACTATTAGGTCCTATATACATATATATTGTTATATTTGAATTAGCAGGAACTCCATTTGGAATATTTATCCACCAAACATCACATGTAACTCCATTATAAGTGAATCGACCTTCATACCATGAATATATGTTTGGATTACTGTTATAAGTTGTAGTAAAATATACATTTGATCCATTACTATTTATTTCATTAAATAAATTAGAATTATTAATATAAGCAAAAAATGAGCTTACATTTAATATTCCATTACATATTGCAATATCTTGTTGGAAAGGCGCTGGTGTTGCTTGAGATTGGGAATTAGTTATAGTAATTTGATACCAACCCTGAGAATAAATAATTTTTGTTAACAGAATAGATAACAGAAATATTCCAAATAATTTAAGAAATTTTTTAATCATCTTTTTCTTTTTCTAGTTTTTATTCTTGTACCATTTTGCCCTAATTGTATACCTTGTAATGATACTACATATACTCCCGCTGTTAAAATAGATAATATTATAGCCCATACTATAGGATTTGAAAAGGTTCCAGCATATTCTCCTGTTTTTATTAAAATATTTCCCGTATTATTTGTTACATTTAATAATTGATTACATACCGATAAATTAAATCCGTAAATATTTGCATTATTTAAACAATTATTATAAAAATCACCATATGCACTATATTGAGCATTATATTCGGCTCCAGATAATATAGATATTCCATTAAAAACCGTAGCAAAAATCATAGCCGCAATACCAATAAATATAATTAAAATTATAATAATTATTACATTTAATATTAAAGACCCTATGGATCTCATTTTATTATATTATTGTTTCCATAATTTATTAAAAGCATATACTATATCTAATTCTACATTTTTAGCATTACCTAATGGTATTATTGGACCGGGTAAAGCTGGTTCCATACCTAATATCATTGGTGGCATAAAGAAAGGTGGATATGGTGGTGTTGTTGGTGGTGGCGGTGGCGTTGGTACTGTTGGTTTTGGTTTTGTTGGTGGTGGAGATATGGTTTTTACATTTTCTTTTGTTATTGTTAATGATTTTGTTATTTCATTTTTATAAATACCGCTTGTTAAAAGTCCAATTTCTGCTAATAAAAATCTATTTATATCTTCATTATTTTCTGGTGATTTTATTTTAGATTTTTGTCCTGATGATTCTTTTTTTGATTCTAAAGGTTTATTTCCTAATATTGTTGAATTATTTTGAGATTCTAAATTTTTCATTCCTGGTGGTTGTAATTTATAATAAGATTCTTTTCCATATTGTTCTAATGGGTTTATAACTTGTGTAGATGATTGTTCTTTATTAGATAATTTTATTTCATTTTTAAAGTTTTCTTGTATATAATTAAATCCATTTTGAATATTAAATTCATTAAATATTGGTTTTTCATTATATTGTAATTGTTGATTTATTTCATTATTTTGTTGAATTCTATTTGATTCTTTATTCATATTTATATTATAATTATTATTTGTATTTATAGTATTTTGATTTATACCATAATTTGAATTAATAATTGAAAAACCATAATTAATATAAGGTCTAATAATATTATAAGCTGGTGGAACTATTTTAGTTTTAGATATACCTTCTATGGCTGTTGCAATATCTTGAGAATTTATTTCCATGGTTGAACCGGTTTTTTGTATATTTTCAAATAATTGTATTAATTGTTGTTCTGGATCTATACCTTTTATAAAACTAAAAGTAACTTGATTACCATTTTCAGAAATTGGATAACCGGGTACATAAACACCAACAGACTGTGAAGCAATTCCATACATATTTCCGCCATTTTTTTCTTTTAATACGCCAATTGCTGTATTAAGATTTGATAAAGATGTACTTTCTTCACCGATTTCATATGTTATACCAGTACCAACACTTTCTCCTAAATATGTTTTTCCCATTGATGTTTTTGTAATACCTTGCTCCCAATAAAATATTTTTCCATTTACATTTTCTTCAGCATTAACTTTTGTTGAAATTTTATATCTTAATACTGAATATACATCCGGACTTGTTGTATATATTTCATAACCATTTTTTGGTATTTGTATATTATATATAAATCCACTATATTCATCTCTATATGGAATTAATAAAGTAGTTGTTTCATAACCACCCGATGAAATTGGAAAAGGATAAATAGATGTATAACCTAATCTATTCCATATTCCTGTTTGTAATGTTGATAAAGGATATTGCCAATCTAAATATGTTGGATTTGGAACATTTAATTTTTCAAAATTAGCATCATTAATAAAATCTAAAAGATTACCTTGTAGTATTTTATCTATAAGAACTAAACTTTGTTCTGGTACTTTTTGTAATCCTTTAAATTCAGGTCTTGAATTACTTATTTTATCAATTAAATTTTGAGAATTTTGTAAATATTCATAAATATTATCACTTTGTTGTTTTATTATTCCTAATCTACCTTCAGATGCTGAAATTACAGAACTTTGATCATTATATGATAAAATTCTACCTTTATAACGTATTAATTGATATCCTGGCGGTAATAAATTTTCTTTACCTTCTCCTAATTCTTCATCAACCATCTTATAAGCATTTATATCACCTTTAATCCAAAATGGTTTAATTATTTCATTTATATTTGAAAAATCTTCACTAGTATAAACTCTATTACCAATTTGTGGCGATAATGTTTCACGGCCATAACCCCAAATATCTATTTTTGTTGGGTTTGATTTTATTGGGACCGTTCCAATATTTTCTATATCAAAATCTTGGGGATAATAACCCAAACTTTTTACAAATCCACCAGGATTTCTAAAAGCTATAAAACCTTCAGTTAAACCTGTTATACCTGCAGAAAATAAAGCAACATCTACAGCTTCTTCTAAATTAATTCCTTGTTGTGCACCTATTATATTACCAACTCCTTGTGATGCTATATTTGAACCAAAACCAGCTAAAGTATTAATACTAGTATCATAAAGAGTCCTTGCAATAATTGGCCAATATTTATTAGAATTAGGACTTGTAACTAATTTTAAGAAATTATTAGCAATATTTGGGCTTTCAAATATTCCAGCTATACTACTAAATGCTAATGTTGCGGGTCCCGCTTCCTCTATTGAATATATATCTTGTTGTAATGTTGGTATTTTACTAGATTGTAAATAATCTATTATATTTGAACTTATTAAATTACCAGCTATATTAAGACCTAAATTTCTAGCATAATTTAAAGGTGTAAATTGCTCACCAACCGATGCTAATATAGTATTAGGTGATCCAGAAAATAAAGAAATACCTCCCGAAATAGCACCAATTACGGCACCTTCTCCGGCTAATTCTAAAGCTTGTTGTATTGGTAATGGTTTACCAGTTACTGCATATGATGTTATTTCACCTGAAACCATATTTTCTGTAGCTCCTATTCCGGCATTTATTCCAATTCTTGTTAAAGCGGTTGATGCTGAAATTTGTGGCAATATATTAGAACCAATTTCTTCAGTTCCAATATCGGTTCCAATTTCAACTCCAGTACCGATTATATTAAGACCAATACCAGCAACAGTTAAGGGCATAGACATAGCAGTTATTGCTGAGGTTAATCTTTCAGTTTGTCCTAATTGTTCAGTTTGATAAAAAGATGGAGATCCATATATTTGAGCTTGTTGGGATAATGTCTGATAATATTTAGCTGTATTTTTTGATCCTAATAATGAAGAAATATCCGATAAAATATCATAAGTAATTATACCAGATTGCACATTTTTTACTTGATTTATTGTATTCATTGTATTCATTTGGGTATATGTTGCTGTTGTATCTGTAATAGCTGGAATAGTAGTTAAATTAAAATATGGATTAGTAGATAAATTATATGGATAATATGGATTATTATTTATTTGCTGAATTAATTGTTGATAATATAAAGACCCAGATTCTCCAGAAATACTATTTGAAGGAACTATTGGAATTTGAGATGTTGATATTGTTGGTTTTGTTAAAGTTTGTACATATTGATTATAATTATTTGTTTCCCAATTTTGAATAGTTTGATAAATATTAGATAAATTTATAGTTGGATAATTATAATTAATAATATTTGAATTTTGTTTAATAGTAGTTAAATCATTCCATATATCACCTAAAATTGAAGAACTAAAGAATGAATCTTGTAATATTTGGGATTGTTGAGTTGTTGTTACATTTGTAATAGTTTGAGTATTTGATGGTATTTTAGAATATCCAAACCAATATGGATTATTTTGATAAATAGAACTATAACCATATTGTAAAGCATTCCAATTTATTTGAGGTTGTTGTATTGTTTGGGTAGATACTTGAATAATTTGTTGTGTTTGTGGATAATAATACCAGCCCGGTTTTATTCCCGGTGGGACTTGTCCATTTTGTAAAGCTTGTAATTGTTGGGTTGTTATAGTTGGTAAACTAATATTTTGTAAATTTATACTACCTTGTGAATTACTACCCCAAAAAGTTATTTGTCCTGTTTGGGTATTATACATATAATTTATTGGAATGGTTTCATTAATATTATATGTAGCAGTATAATAAGGCATATTTAAATTAGTAGTACCATAAGTTGTGGCTTGACCAGAAATTTGAAGATTTGTTGTAGATATTTGACCATTATTATATGAATATGTTGGTACAGTTACAGTTTCATTTATAGATGTCTGTGGGTTATTAAAATCATAAGGATTATAAAATTCTTTAATAGATTGAATTCTATATTGATTATTACCTAAATAAGTTATTGTAAATGCAGCACTTGCAGAACCACCAGTAGCTGAAATAGTATTTATAGTTATTGATTGACCAGGTTGTAAACTATTAATAAGGTTTGTTTCACTTGATGGTATTATATAATCATATTGTTGTAAAACAGTATTTATTGCTTGAGATGGAGAAGTAACATCACCACTTTGTGGTTTTGATAGCTGATATTGTGTTTGTTGTGGTGGTTCTTGTGCTTTATAAATTATTTGTTTAGTTTTTGGATCTATAAGATAATACCATGTAAGAGTATCTTGTACAACATTACCTTCAAAATTATTATAAGTATATTGTTGTTGTTTCACTAAAATAAGATTATAAGTTTTACCGTTATAAGTTGTATTATAAGGTTTAACTTCTAAAGTATTGATAACTTGATTATTATAAGTTCCAGCATGAGGTAAAGATTCATTAATTTGAGTTTGATTTGAAAAAGTTATTTTATTACCAGAAATTTCAACATTAGCAACATTTACAGATGAACCATTAGGAAAAGAACTAGAACTATATGATGGAGCCCAAGATTTTGGATTTTGTCCCAATATTTTAAATAATTCAGGTAAGGTTAAACCATTTGTAATTTGTAAAACTGTATTAGCAAAATAATTAGGATCATAATTAAGATACCTATTCATAATAGGTCCTAATACATCTTGAGGCGTTAAATTAGTTATTTGAGTTGTTGTTTGTGGTTTAATTAATGTTTGGGTTTCTATTGGTTGTTCTTTTGTATAAGAATTTATTTTAGTTGGATTATTTATAATAACTTCTGGATCTATACCTCTTCCAATAACTTTTATTTGTTGTACCGGACTTAAAACTTTATTTGCCTGTTGAATATTTTGATGATTTGGATTAATTAAAGGATTTTCTATTTTATTAGTAGTTAAATTTTTTACATAATTTATAGTAACATTTTCTTTTGGTTTATTTACATTTAAAGTATTTGATAAAATCATATTTATTCTCTATACATTTCATATAATTTTCTTATTTTTTCCATTGGTTCAATTATACCAATCGCTTTAAGTTGATTTATTCTATTATAAATTTGTTTATAATATTCTTGTAAACCTTTTTTAGATGCAATAATTCCAGCTAAATATAAAGCTAAAGATTTTATATAACTATCATCTTTATCTAATTGATCTACAAATTGTTCTAATAAAGATTTAGTTTCTTTATCATAATCATATCCAAAATCTATTAAAACATTAAGACGTCCAACAATTGTATGTTTATTCCATTCCATTAAAACGGGTTTTATATTTTGTCCATCATCATAAACAAAATGTGTTAATAAAGCATGTTGATTTAAAACATCAGCAATATCTGTTAATAATGTAATAATGGCTATATTATAATCTGTGGCATCTTCTATTTTATTTTGATTATGGAAAACTTTAACTAATGAATCTTTTCCAAAATAAATATTTTTAAAATAAATATATTTAGACATTATAAAAAAGAAATAAAAATTTAGCCTTTATACTCCTGCTGTTACCTGCCTATATCCGCCATAATAAGATGCTCCGGCGAATTGCATTACAATTCCAATAAATACTCCAGCTAATATTAATATTACTATAACTGGTAATAAATCTATAAAGAATTGTATTGCTTGATTTATTCCAGCAACACCCTGAGTTGTTCCTTGTACTTGATTATTTACTATAGAAATCATATTAGACTGTATTGAACTAACAAGATTTTGTACTTGTGTATTATTTGTATATGCTGTACTTAATTGACTTAAATCAGTTAATCCCGTTCCTAATTGTTCTACTGACATTGGTAATAGTGCCGTACCAAATACGCCAATAATGTTTATTGCCAATATTGCTAACATACCTGCTACCAATAAAACAACAACCAAATCTACAAACATTGCTGCCCACCAGTTCATAATAATATTTTATTATTAGTAGTATATTAAATTTATTATAAAAATATATTAATATATTAATATATTTAATTAGGTTTCTTCTTTAAATAAATATTCATTAATACGATTTATAATTTGATTATAAATTTCTTTCATTGTATCTAAAGACGTCATATAATCAGGTAATTTTAAGATTGTTTCTTCAAATTGTTTTATACTATTAAATTTTTCATTTATAATTTCTTCATCTTTTTCAAATAGAGATATAATATTATAATAATCAAATAATAATATTAAAAGTCCATATTTTGTATCTTGAACTGATTCCATTGTTGGCTTTATTTTTGCTCTACTATATAACATTTCAAATTCTAATATATGATTTAAAACTATATTTTTAAAATTAGTTTCTAAAAAGCTCATCTTAAATCAATTCTTCCAGATGTATTATAAACCCTTTCTTCCTCTTTATTAGATTCTTCATAAATACTACCTGCAGAAAATGATCCTGTTACTCTATTTATTATTCCTATAATATCTTCTAAAATTGTTGAAATTGTTATATAATCAATAGGTCCATGTCTAATATATAAATCATAATTTAATAATCTTTTTTTACTTTCTTTTAAATATTCTTTTGCCTTTTTATATTCAGATTTTTCTATAGATGCTTCAATATATAATCTAGCTAAAGATATTAATTCCCCAACTTTATTTATATATTCATTATCTAAAATAATATAATTACGTGATACTGGTACTTTATAATTAATTATTTCATGTATTAAATTAGCGATCATTGGTAACATATAATTTCTTAAATCCATATTATTTGAAATATATGATATTGGATAAGTATTATCCATATTTATTTATTTTTTATATAATCAATTAAACCTTTTTCTAATTCTTCATCTATATCTTTTTCTTTAAATTCCCATATTTCTGGATAAATTTCTTTCATATGTAAAATTATTTTTATTTTATTATCATTTTTTTCTATATCTGCGGTTTTTTCAAATTTTACAATATTGGCTTGAGATATTAAATGTAAATTTCTTTCTATTATTGTTCTAAATATATGCAAACCTGTAAAAATTACCCCATGATTTTTTCCACTTTCTTTATTTCTTAATTCCATAAATTTGTTTAATACGCTATCTCTTAATTGCAAATGCAATAAATAATATTTTGAATAACTTACTTCAGTCTCATTATAAAAATATTTTGTTATTATATTAGGTTTTAAATTATCTAAATCAAACTCTATAATTGTTTGTTCTTCTAAAATTTGAGGTTTATTAAAGACCTTTACCATATATTTATATATATGTGAAGATATATATAAATATATGGGTGAAATAATAATAAAAATAACAACCCCTGTAAATCCTGCAAGTAGAAAATTTATTACACATATTTATGCAGGGGTTGGTAATATTATTCCAGAAATTTTAAAATATTTTGGACGTGACTTATCTAAATTAGCATCCCAATTGGGTTTAAAAATTAAAAGTGCTATCGGAGATAATAAATATATAAAAGGTATTATTATTTTAGAATATGATAATAATACAAAAAGGCCTTTAAAATTATTTACTAAAGAATTGGAAATTTATGTTTTTAAAAGAACATATGAAGATCTTATTATTATAGAAAATAATTTATAAAAATTAAGATAATGCTGATTTTACATGATAAACACATTGTCCATTTATATCAATACACTCCGTTCCATTTATTATAGTTACATTAAATGGTCCTTGTGTTACTGTATTATGATTAAATGTATTAAATGCTCTAAATATAAAATATACACCAGCTCCTAATAAAATTATTAATAATATACCAACTATCATAAAGAAAATTATTCTTGGATCCCTTTTAATTGCATTTTTTAAAATACCAAATATATTAGATAATCCAAATATATTAAACCATTTTATACTATTAGGTACTGCTATATCTATATTTTTACCTTCCTGTATTAAAATATAAAGATCATTTAATTTTCCTTTAAATATTCCAGTATATAAATTTAAATCTTTATTTTCTAATTCTTTTACTTTAATTAAAGTTCCTGATTTGGTAGTCATTAAATTTAATAACATATTAAATTGATTATAATCTAAATTTTCTAAATATTCTAAAAGCCAAATCATTGCACTTCTATAATATGCATGTTTACTTGTTGCTTTTTCTAAATATTCTAAATTTGGATCTAATTCATTTTTTGGATATTTTGTTATAGGTAATCCATAAAATAATACAATAGCATTTATTTTACGTTCTTGTCCATTTTCATCTATTATAGTCCATTCATCTCTAAATCCTTTAAATATTTCTAATAATAAAGGGTGAGCTTCAGAAATATAAGTATCTGGAGGTTCCCAATATATTGTATATATTATATTTTGTTTTGTATTGGGTTTATGTAGAATTGAAAGGTTTTTGAACATCTTGATTTGAATTTATTGGTAAATTTAACCTTATAGATACATTTTCTTGTGTTACTGTCTCATATTTATTTATTAATGAATATACTTTTGATGATAAATACCAAATTGCATGAGCTATTAATCTTTTAGTAGGTTCATCTTGTACTTCTCCAGAATCTAATAACATTTGTAATTTTAAAACTTCATCATATAAATCATTTACAGTTGATGATATTTTATAAGCTAAGTTTCTTTGTCTATCATCATTTATATAATAACTTCTCTTAATTGATTCTCTTATTACTTTAGTTATTTCATATTCTCCAGGATTTATATTAACTATAGCTAAATTTTGCCTTCTTTGTATTATTTCTTCTATATATTTTTTTATTAAATCATTATATTCATTTATTTCTTTATTATTTTTTGTATTATCAACCATTTTTAAATTTTAAAAATAAAATTAATAATTAAGGCCAAAATACCATAAAATATTATTAATAATATATATACTTTCCATGCATTATATGGATTATAATTATCTACTCTATTCATAAGATACCATGTTAAAGCTATAATATAAAATACTATAGTCATTCCTATAATAAATAATATTGGTATTGTTAATAAAATTGGTAACATATATAAAACAATATGACTTAATGTAAAACTTATTATAAAGGACCAAATTGCTACACTAAATACAAATCTTTTTGGTACAATATTTACCATAATATATTATATATTTTAAATGGTTTATATGTTTTTCATTTTTTTAATATATATATATTACTATAAAAAATAAGTTACTTAAAATATATGTTAAAATAAATAACCATATATTTTGATAAATTATTGAAATAAGATTACTAAATAACATAAAATTTTGTAAAGTTATAATATTAAAAATTATTTGATTATAAAGATTTAATTGTCCATATAAATTAATTAATGTTTGAAAACTCATATATATCGCGGTTAATAAAATAGGTAAAAATAAAGAAAATATTAAATTTAAAAAGAAAATAATTATTTTTATTCTTGAAGATAATTTAAGATTTAATGTTATAAAAATAATAATTATTGGTAAAATTAATAAAAATAAAAAAAATATTGGATAATAATATAAAGAAGTTATACCCCCTGGTGTTATATTCATTGTAATATTATAAGTTAAATTTGTATCTATCATAATATATATTTTATTTATAATCTTTTATAAAATAAATTTTATAAAATTATAAAAGTATTAATATATTATGGGAAAGAAAAATAAAGAAGAACATAAGGAAGAACATAAATAATAAAATTATAAATATTTGTTAAAATTAAGGCCTTAATTTATTTATTATTTTTATTTATTATTAATTTTTAAATTTTTTAAATCTATATAAAATATTATTATACTTATAAATATTATTAATTCTGTATATATATATTTAGGTTTAATAATTATATTTATTATATATATAAATAATAATATTAAATAACCAATTTCCCTTAATATTTTTAAATTTTTATTCATTTTTTATTTTTATTTAAAATAAATAGCCCAAATAACCAAAAAATACTAAAAGAAAATCCAATAATAATTCCTGACATAGGAAATGCCATCATTATAGGAATACTTATTATTATAAAAAAGGGAGATATAAACCAAATAAATGTAATAATATCCAACATCTTTTCTTTTAGGGTTTGCTTTTGCCAATATTCCTCCCTCTCTATAAATTCATCATATCTTTTTTCAACAAAATCATATATATAAGTAGAAAAGGCAATAAATGTAGTAAGAGCTATAAAACCTAATATAAAAATAATATATAATCCAATAGTTATAGAAATTATTCCATTTAAAATAAAAGGAATTATTATTAATAAAAGGAAAAGAGTAAAAAATGTAATACCATCCCACTTATTTATTTTCTTTTCTATTTTCTTCTTTATTTGCTTTTCATCCATTGTTTATTGTAAAATTATTAATTAAACTAACTTCTTTATTATAGATTTGATTTAAGATTTCTTGTTCTTGTACTGTACTCATATTCTGTAATAGTTGTATATTTAATATATTAATACTAATATTATATTCTTGTTGATTATAATATTTATTAATTTCTTTACTAAAATATAATATTTGTAATCCTAATATAATTATTATAATTATTATTGTAATTACTATAAATAATTTAATAAATGTTATAATTATATTAAATAATTCTTTAGTATTCATCTTTTATATCTTTAGAATTTTATTGGCTTTTATCAATTTGTTCTTTTTTAACCTTTTTTAATATCTTTTTTATATCTTCAGTTAAATCTATATAATGAGTTACTAACGACAACATTATAACTCTTGTATGAATTTTCGCTTTATTTAAATCTTTTATAATGTCTTTATTAAGTATATCTTCTAAAATCTTTTCCCTTTTATTTAAAATTTTATATGCTATTTTTAAATCATTATAATCTTCCTTTAAAACTTTTAATACCTTATTTAATGTTTTATACATCTTTTTAAAATCTTTTTTTGATATTTGAATATATTCTTTTTTATTATTCATTATTTTTATTAAATTTTTCTTCTTTAATTTTTGCTTCTTTAATCGTTCTATCAAACATATCTATAAGCCCAACAATCATCAATAATAATATAGCTAATATAATATAACGTGGTGTATTAAAAATTGGTCCATAATACCACATTGAACCGTATATTAATACCATACCCACTAATGATATAAAAAACGCATAAATATCCCTTATTGTATCATTAACCATTTTTCTTTAATTTTTCTATTAATTCATTTTGCCATTTTTCATTATTTACAAATTCCTTTAATATTAAATATCTTAATTTTTTTTGGTCAATATTTAAAGTTTTTGCTAATGTATTTATTTTTGCAAATATTTGTTTATATTCTATATAATCTTCATATAAAATTCTAATATTTATTTCAACCATTTTTTAATTTATTTTTTTTAATTATATAAGCTATTATAATTACTATAATACCTATTATAAAACTATATATTAAAATTCCTATATTTGTTAAATTTGGTGCAACAAAGATAGCATATATTATCCATCCTATAAGAAAACCAATAATCATTCTCCAACATTCCTTATAATTTGTTATATATGCCATAAATATTGCTGCTATTAAACCACTAAGACCTGTTAAAGTACCTAATAAAAAATAGAAAACATCTTCTAAATCTTTTTTATTCATCTTTTGATTTATTATTTTTAATTTCTTCTATGGCCTCTATGATATTTTCCCACATTCCATATAATGTTGTATCACGAACAAGTGCCATAATAAACATAAGGGTAATTGTAACAAAAATTAAATAAAGCATTTCATTAATAGATGGATTTGGTCCGAGTGATATTTCTATTGTACCTATAACTAAGAATATTAATATATAAAGTATTACTATTAAATAAAGACCTATCCTTATATCTTTAATTTTATTGTTATTCATATTTTTCCAACATTCACATTAGTTTCTAATTGAGCCTTTAATATATCTATTTCATTTAATAAATCCTTTACTTTTGCTAATTTTTGATCTATATCAAATACTAATTCATATATTTGTCTTTGCTTTTCATCTATTTCATAAAAATACCAAGCCATGGTCCCATATGGGGGTTCTTCATTCATCATTATTTTCTTTTTTAAATGAATAATAAATTAGGCCTAATAATATAAATGGGGGTATTATAAATAATGATTCATATCCCATAAATTGACTAAGCGATAAATTTGCTAAAGATTGTCGTTCAGTTATTGATCCTATTGTATAAAAATTTTCTAACATATTTATATAATTTGATTGTTGAGCTGGAGTTAAATTTGCAGAAGCTATTTGCCCAAGGGTATTAATTCCTGCTAAAGAAATTGCATATGATGGAGCTAATGAAGACATACCTGTAACAAAATAATCTATTGCAAATGCTGTTGCTATAATTCCGCTAAAAACTATATATACTAAAATTACGTATTTTATTAATTTGTCATTCATCATTATATTCAGAATTTAAATAAATTTGAGCCATAACAAAACCTTTTATTGCAATTAATTCAATATGTAAATTTTCTATTTCGTCAGCAATTTCATATAATTTTTTAACATTATCTTTATTATTATTTAATTTATCTTTTAGCTTTAATAAATTTTGCATTATATAATCTATTTTTTGGTTTACCTCATTATAGTCATTTGATATTTTACCTTCCATATAAAATTATATGCTGTATAAATTTATAAATTTATATTTTTATACACATATATAATTATAAAAGTATACAAGTTTTAAAATAAATATTATTATATTATATATACCGTGAATCCAAGTTCCCTAAAAGTGTACTTTCGGACCAATGTCTTTAAAGGTGTGGACATTGTTAAAGGAAAACAAAAAGATTTGATGAAATTTTTAGGGTAGGCCAAACCAACCCATTTAATAAAGTCCATAAAAAGGAAGACTTTATAAAAGGGTTATTACATAAAATATATTATGGAAGATGAAGAAAGGGCTTTTATTGAATATTTCAATGAGATTGCAAAAAGGATAAAAGAACAAGGTAGTGAAGTAAAACATTGGTATAAAGAAATAACATTTGGTGATGCATTGAAAAAGATTAAGGGAAACCTAGAAATTGAATATAAAAAGTTACAAATGGGTACGGGCAAAAAATTAAATATTCGCAGGTTTCTTTATTATTCAATTGCATACTTACAATTAACAAATGGGTTAAGATCTACAGAGGCAATAAAAGGTTTACAATTATTCCTTAAAAGAAAAGAAAAAGTATTAAAAATTACTGCAGGAAAATCAAAATTGGAAAGATTGGTTATTATCCCGCCATTATTATTTGATTATTATGATGAATTAAAGAAATATTCGGACATTTTAGATAAGATAAATAAAAGAAATTATTATAATTTTATCAAAAACAATTTAGGTATAAACCCACACACATTTAGATATGCATTTATTGATTATATGTTATCGAAAGGATTAACACCTGAAGAATTGGTTGTTTACATGGGATATAGTTCATTTAAACACATGATAAACTATTATAGAATTGCATCAGCAAAGGATAAAATAATACAAAAGATAAAGGAAGCAATATGGGAAAATTATTAAAGGATAAAATTTATTATTAAAAACTTTCTTATATATAAATATGGACCCCGAAGTAAAAAGGTTGGGATTTACAATTTTTGGTAATAAAAAAGATTTTCTTAAAATAAGTAATACATTTAAATGGCTTAAAATGGTAACAAGTATACCAAAAAAATATTTGTATTTTCAGGCATTAAAGTGGATTTCAGAAGATACTTATGCCCAACAAAAGTTTCTACAATATTTAAGAAAAGAAAGGGTTTAATTAATTATTATGAATAAACAATATAGGATAGGTTATTATTATGAAAGAAGAGTTAAGCAAATTTTGGAAAAAGATAGTTATTTAGTTTGGCGTTCACCGGCATCAAAATCTTCCGTAGATATTATAGCAATAAATGATAAGGGTCATGTAAAATTAATCCAGGTTAAAAGAAAAAAATATAGCTTAAACAAATTATACCTTAATAGAGAAGAATTTCTTAAAATATATGAATTAGCTAAAAAATTTGAAAATGTTGATAATGTTGATATTGAAATATGGGCTTTTTTAGGAAATAAATTAGAAAAGTATAATAAAAAAGATATTTTAGCTATGCTTTAAATTTTCTAATATTAAGTTCATTAATCCTTCTTCTGATAAATCTTTATATTGAGTTACAACTTTCATAACAATATCTATCTCATCTTTAAATTCTAGATCATTCATAAGACCTTTTGCAATTCTATAACCTTCATCAGTAAGATAAACCATATTGTTTTTGGGATTATAGTTTATAGCCTCCCAAAAGTAAGATAAATTATTAAGAATGTTATCAAAGTTTGCATCTCCATTGAAAGTAAATATTTCAATTCCTTTTGTTTTTATATCAATATGGAAGTCCAAATTATCTAAAGGATCTATATTTTCAAGTTCTCTATAAACTAAATAAAGTAATTCCATAAGCTTTTGTTTTGACATTTCGCCCTTATTTAAGTAAAGCATGGTTAAAATAGCAATTTGATACCATGTAAGATTAAATTCTATTATAGTGCCTCCCATCTTATTGGTTTGTATTATTGGTATTTGTATTTTGATTTGTTTTTGAACCTTCCATTAAAACTATTCTAAATTTATCATAATGTTGTAAAATATCTCTTTCTTTTTCTATATATTCAGTTTCTTTTATTATATTATATAATTTAGCAAACATATCAATATCCTCTTTAAGTATTGATTTCCATTTTTGTAAAGTTTGTTCTGAGATTCTTTTATCTAATAGATAATCTACCATTGTATATACAAAATTGTTATCTTCTCTTATTTTATTATATTGGTCATATAATTCTTTTGCTAATAGAATATTTCTTATACGATCAATATAATATCTCAACTTTAATAAGAATATATAAAGTGCAACAGAAGGTGTTTCTTGATATATTGCTCTTCTTAAAGCTTTGATATATGGTTGTATTGATTTACTTACTGAATTTTCAACATCATTCATATTTAATATAAACTCACAGTACTTTCCTCTATTTATCATTTCTTCAACTCTATGTATATCTATATTATTTGTATCTTTAAAAGTTGCATTTAAATAAACTAAAAAGTCAGCCTTTCCATTATTGTATATATAAAGGTTATCTGTTATCTTATATTTTATCTTACCTTCTCTTGTTCTTACCATGATATATTTTTCTTTTAAGTTTCTTATAAATTATATGCTTTTATTGATTAACAAACATTTATAAGCTTTTCTTTTACTGTAACTTTGTGGTCTGAAACTGTCAACCAGTGTGTTATATGGGGGTATAACACACTGGTGTGACGTATCTACTATTTAGTGGATATATCATACCAGGGTGTGTACCCCTCCCCCCCACACACCCTGGTCATGAGTTTCGAACCACTGAGGGACGATAACATGAAAACTTTATAAGTATTATCAAAATCTAAAAAACCTGTTAAGATGTTTTTAAGATACATAATATTATATTGATCTTTCATATTTATAAGTTTATCCTATGATTTAGCCATATCGTCGAATTTTTCATAAACGTCTTTAATAGCTTTTGCTGATAGTCCTTCTTCTATTTTATCTATTCCTTTTTTTACTATTTTATAATATTCTTTAAATTCATTTTTATTTGTTAATGTATTTAAAATTAATTGTATAAACTTACTTTTATAATTTAGTTCTTCTAAAAGGTATTGGCTTAAATTATATGCAATATCTTCTTCTGAATTAACTATCCTGTCAGATAATTCAACCAAACTTTTAGCATATGCATAAGATAATATAGTATCTATACTTATTTTTACTCTTAATAAAAAACTAAATAATCTATAACTAAATGCACTACTATTTTTTGCTTTTTTAGCTGTAGGTGTTATTACACTTGCAATTTTTCTTGAAACATTTATATCTAATTCTCTCATAGTTATAATCCTCTCACCATAACTATCTAATTCATCAATTGATATATCTTTCTTTAATGGTTCTGGTAATTTTTCATAAAGATAATATAGAATATCATCATCTGTTTTTGTTTCATCTTTTGGTTCAAAGATTACTAAATTTTCATCTAATTCTCTAATTATCTTTCCCATTGTACTATATGGACTAATTCATCTAATTTAGCTTTAACTAATTCCCTTTTTTCTTTATCTGCAATAAGTTTTATTTTATATTGCAATGAATAAGAATAAAATTGATATAATAAATTTACAAATTTTTTCATAATTTTTTCGTCATCAAATCCTACTCTATCTATTATGTATAATAAATCTAGTGCTTCATTAAAATATATTTGCCTAATATTTCTATAAGCCGGATCATTGTTCAATGTATACATTAATGCATATATTATTGTTTTTGCCACATTGTCATAGTCTCTATCTGCTAATAGCCCTTCTAATTCTTTATCAATGTCTGATTCATTTTCTATTATATCCGATACCAAAAAAAGATTATAGGCCTTTTCTAATACCTCTATTGGATCCATATTATGTATATGTTTTTAAACTTTTATAAACATTTAGAAATACAACATATTAGTGATAGCATTGCAATATTTAAAAAACTTTCTAAACATAAGATATAATATGAGCAAAAGAAAAAATTATTGGATGACCTTTTTAGATAGCGACGATGTGGACTATATAGATAAGGAAATAACAAAGACAGCAATAGATTTAGATTTAGATCCATCAGAAATAAGGGCATGGATCTTTAAAGCATTTACATATGATCCGGAAGTAAAGGCAAAAGTAATAGAATATATAAAGAAAAATGGACAAGGAACAAATCAATAAATTGGAAGAAGATATTAAGCTCGCTATAGATAGAATGGTTGATTCACTTGAAATTAATTTGGATGAAGAAGTTGAAATAACAAAAATGAAAATATTATATTTAATTTATCAAAATTTAAAAGGAATAAATGAAAGATTAAATGAAATAACTAATAAATTAAATTCTTCAGACAAATGGAAGAAATAACTAAAGAAGACGTATTAAACAATTTGGAATTAATGAAAAAAATATTAGATGATTTAGAAAATTATATAAAAAATAATGTCCATGAAAATGGTGAAGTTATAGAAAAAAGCATTAATGGGGTTATTGATTATATTTATATAATATTAAAAGGTCTTATAAATAATCAGGCAATAAGTTATGGTATAATTTTAGAAGATGCAAAGAAAAAAGGATTAGAAAAAGAATTTAGGGTAGCTTATAATATATTAAAATCTGCTAAATTTATAGATTATGATGTTAATAATAGATTGATAATAATAGGTGAAAAAATA